>ERZ856578.1245-NODE-1245-length-49285-cov-44.138087_pt1 | contig 49285 bp, 56 predicted proteins | sample MGYA00514384_ERZ856578 | MGnify/ENA primary metagenome ERZ856578 (study PRJEB29103, sample SAMN06111958) | human gut metagenome | biome: human gut; feature: ankylosing spondylitis patient; material: healthy_person | host: Homo sapiens | place: China:Hangzhou...
GTGTACCCCTCCGGCATGTCGCCGCCGCCCACGTACACCCCGCTGACCCCCTGGGGGCCCTGGGGGCCGGTGTCGCCCTTGTCGCCATTAAACTCGCCGCTGTCAGCCCTGGCTTTCACGCTATCTGCCGCTTCTAGTGCAATGTCCGCCGCTTCCAGTGCGTCGCCCGCAGCTTTTTCAGCCTGTTTAGTGACACCAACCAGCAGATTAAATTCGTCCGACCCGTCCACCGCGTTCTCCAACTCAGATGGCTGCACGTCCAGCACAAGACCAGCGACTTTCAGTATTTCTCCCGTCGACTTTGTAAGTATAACCTGTATCGCCGCATCTCCCGCTGCCGTGATAAGCGGCACAACGGCAGTCACAATGTTTCCATCAATCTCTGCCGGTAAAGTAACATCTCTGCCGTTCGCCTCGTGCATATAGATTTCTGCCGTATATCCCGACATGTCGAAAGGTACGCCCTCTCGTTCGGAAATAACCATAGACAAAACTCTGGCTTTATCCTCTCCTTGCACGGCCGCGACCCTCTCAAAGTTCTGTCTCCATAGTTTTAGATTAACGGTTTTTGATGTTGGCATCCTCTGCCACCCCCTTTGTTTTTTTGCGCTTGTTCTGTATCTGCTGTATAAACGCCGTTTTTTCTGCCTTTGAATAAGGGTCTCTGTATTCGACTTTTCTGGCTGCTTCCGTTCCGCCTGATAGCTGCTGTACCGCCCTGATTAAATAGGGGATAAACTCCAACGGCTTAATACTATAAACTCCATCATCTCCCACGTCGACTAGCTCCGGCGCAACTTCCGCAACCTGTTGCGCAATAACCCCCATGCGTTGATGCTCGCCGGTTTCCAGCCAGTCAAACGATTTTAGGTCAATGGCATTTATAAGCGCGACGGCATCCACATCCGCCGGCTGGATATTATCCTTTAGTCTTACATCCGATTGATTAGTGATACTGTGCCCATTCATATTTAGCGGAGCAAAAAACGATATTTCCGATCCTTTGAAGATTGCCGTTGCATTTAAGTTTCCATCGACTGTTTTCCAACCGATCCACGTCGGCTTGTTGGATACGATTGCCGGCTCTAGCGATCCGTCTGGCCATATGCCAATCACGGATGCATCCATTCCTGTTCCTGTGCCCATGTTTATCATGGGCACAATATCAACGCTATCTCCGCGCACCCCGAAGACAGTCTCGGATCCGCTATCTATAAAAATTCCTTGTCGCCAAAATCGCACTGACTGTCCAGATGCAAACCTCATATCAACGCTATCGGATACATAATCCGGTACGATTTTCATCATGGGCCAGTTTGAAACGGATAGCGTTAGCCCGTATTTATTTCCGTCTCCCATGTTCAAATCGCCAAGGAAAAGATCGAAACGACGGCCGCCATATTCCGATACCATTTGTGTACAGGCCAATTCTCCGGCATCCAGGTCAAAATATACATTTGCGTTATTAGGCGCTTGAATTCTGCCAGCGCGTATGATGCTTCCATTAAGGGTTCCCGCGGTTACTTTGTCCGCCACTATTTCACCGTATCGCGTCATTGCTGTGGAATAACTTCCGTTATATCCCGTGCTGGAATGCCCCAACCCGCCGCTGTTCCACCGCCACACATTTACAGCCGTGTTTATATCTGGGGTATCCATAATCAGAATTTCTTGCGGATGCTCTGACGGATTTAAAACAACGTATCCCCCTGACGCACCTGTAATAGCAGCCGTTGCCGCAGAAATAGCCTGTTCCAAAAAAGATGTGTCTTGCGCTTTTTCGATTTCAGCCTGTTGTCGGACAATGGTGTCCGCTATGGTCGCTTTTGCGTCTCCCAGTTCGATTTTACTGTACCTATTTGCTAAGCAGTCATAAACCGTCTTTATTACCTTTGCTTTCGCATCAACTCCCAGCCGCGAGAATCTCACGGAAACTGTATCGCATAGCGCCACGCGTTCCAGCCCTGCGATATCTTCGTACCCAGCCGTCTGCCATAACTGCACAAAGTCCACGGTGATATTTACCGACGGTTTACCGATGGAAGGATTCTTCATGTATTCATCGGCGGCGGCCCTAAGCTGTTCAGTCGTTGGCTGTGTATCAAAATCTTGAGAAAAATCTACCGGTACAACCCGAGGGTAAGCATATCCGCTTTCCACCACGATAGTTTTTTCCGGTAGATCGACCATGTTTCCATCGCTATCCGCCCAATACGGATAAATCCCAGTCACCACGTCCGAAATACTCTCTTCTTGCTTGACGTCAATCAGGTTTTTCCCGTACAGGATAGTCACGCCGTTGTCTCTGCCTCTGTGGGCGTGCAGCTTGATTGTATAGTTGTCCCACTCAAACTCTCCGCCGTAAATGTCCAGCACGGAGCCCTCGCTGCCCGCCAAGAGAGAGCGGAACGAAGCCGGAAACGGTGCCTTGAAATATGCAGTTGATGAAATATCTGTCCACACCGAGAACGGGTGCTCCACCGCGCTGTTGGAAACCAGTCCAGCCAAGGCTCCCACACAGGAACCGGCTGAAAACGGGGATACAGGGACATGCGAAAGCCTGTAACTGATATGCTCCGCGTTAATTGTCACCACTCCGTTAATCGGCTTCGATATGTGGTACACCCTGAATAGTTGGAGCTCTGCCGTTTCGTTCGGTTTCGCCTTTATAAGGCTGTCTGTGGTTATCTCGCCGTAGTGTGCTCCGTCGACTGGATACTGCACTTCCAGCTCATATGGCCCGTTTCTTTCTTCTGTTACTTGACATGTAATGCAATCCGGTAGTATTCCCAATCCAAGCGCGGAAAAGTCCGTTTCCTTTGGCGCGTAAAGTATCGGGTTCATATGCAGCACCACCTTGGTATGATTTCTATCTTTGCGATACCCCCAGTCCAGGAAACGGCGTTGTCTCCTGGTTGCAGAAGAGGGAAGCCTTCCATTGACACCGTACTGTTTTTATTCAGTCCGCCTTTAAAAGCGTTCTGTGTCTCGCTGTCCAGCTCTACGTACTCGTCAATAGCTTTACAACCAACCGTCTGCCCGCCGATGTACAACGTTCCGGAGCCAGAACCGTAAATTTTAATATATGGACGGCTTTCCAGTCCTTCCGGGTTAAAGATTTCTCCGCTTTTTACAAACTCTGTGGTTTCTTGCCCATCCCATAAAAACCGGAACGGATGGCATCTGAACACCACGTCGCATTGCCCATAGCGGTTCAGGGTGCTTTCGATGTTCATTGGGCCTTTAAACGCCGCTCGACGGAAGTACTGCCTGTCGTATGTGTCGTAAAGTTGGCGGTATCCCTTCCCGCCAAACAGCCAAGCGCGGATTAGTCTAGTTTTTTCCGGCAGATGCCCTCGCAAAAAGGCGCTGTATGTTACATCCAGACTGTTAAATCTTCCATTGTCAATAAATAGATTTCCGTCCCGTCCCGGCACTGTCACCTCTTCAACATCACGCTCCGGTGCGTCATACTGGCCTTGTCCAGTAATATACAGGCCGTGTTCTCGGCTCCAAATGCCGCCATAACAAAAAGCGTTCATCTTCCTACCGCCATTCTTCTCTGCGTAGCCATGCTGATTTGTTCCATAACCGTTTCCGTAATAACCTTTAAATCCGAGTTGGTGTCGTAGTTGTTTATGGCGGCTACATTCACGCTCAGTCCCCCGGCGAAAAGGGGGCCGGCCGCGGGTGAGGCCAGCGCTGTCGTCTGCGCAGAACCTGGCGCGCCGATATTTATGCCAGGGACATAGCCTTGCATGGTTTTTGCTACCTGCTGCATTTGGCCTTCAAATCCTTCGCCAAGCCCTGCCGCCATGAACTCGCCGATGCCAGCAAACACCCTTGACGGGGAGTGTATGCCCAATTGGTCTTTAACCCCTTGAACAAACCCGCCAAAAAAATCCCCGACTTTATCCTTGAACCATTGCCACATATTGCTGATTCCGTCCCAGATGCCGCGCACAATGTTTTTACCGATTTCCAGCATTTTCCCTGGAAGTTCTTTGACCGTGGTTACAACCTTGTCGACCATCTGCCTGGCGGCCTCGAACGCTTTATTTACCAGTTCCGTGCCCCAGTCAACGACCTTTTGTACAGTCGCTTTTAACCACGTCCAAACCCTGCCAGGCAATTCGGCAAACCAGTTCCCGATCTCGCCTATGATGAGAGGGAGCTCAACTGTTACCCAATTCCAGATATCCGCTCCCCACTGCTTGATTCTGTCAATTGCCGCCACGAGTGCCGCCTTGATTTTCCCGGGCAATTGTATGAAAAATCCTGTAATTCGTCCAAGTGCATACCCGATTTTTGCCGGCAATTCGTTGAAAAAGGTCACAATGCTGTTCCAGATTCCCGCAAAAAAATCACCAATGGATTTCCACAAGTTCCGCCACCACTCTGGGATTCCTTTGAAAAAATTGACCACCGAGTTCCAGGCGTCCGGAATCGTCTTTGTAAAAAACTTTACGATGCCGTCCCAACACGCCATGAAAAAGTCCACGATGTTGTCCCAAAGGTCGATCCAAAACTGGCGAAACTCTTCGCAGTTGTTCCACAGATATATGAATCCCGCAACCAGCGCGGCAACGGCCACCACGATTATAGCAATTGCCAGCGCCACGGGGTTTGCTGCCAGCGCGGCAAGTTGTGCATTCAGTGCCGGGATAACGGTCGAAGACAATACCTTGATGGCCGTTCCAACGGCAGAAATTCCTTTCGCCAGTGGGCCGATGGCTGCCGCAACCCCGGCTATTGCCAGGATAGCGCCTTGCTTAGTCTTACTCAAGCTGCCGAACCAGTCCGAAACCTCTTTTAGTTTTCCTGCTAATTCTTTCAGCCAGGGCCCCAAGGTCTTAGCAATCGTTTCTCCAATGTCGTGTAGCGCCAGCTGTGCGGTTTGGGCCGCCAGCTGCGTATCGTCCACTTCATCCACGATCATTCCGTATGTATCAGTAACGGCTCCTGCGGCATTGTCCAGCGCTTTGATATACTCGTCAACCTCAAACCTGCCCCCGCGTATGGCGTCTGCTAGGTCAGGGCCGGCTTTCGCGCCGAAAACTTCAATTGCTTTTGTGGTCGCTGCAGCGATAGAGGGCGCGGCTTTGATGGAAGCTAACGCCTTTTTAAATTCTACTGTGCTGTCCTTGCCAGCAGCGCCCCAGTTTGAAATGGCCTTTTTCATGCCTGAAAACGCAATTTCAGTGTTTACGCCGGCTTTTTCCCAGCCGGCAAACATGGCGATAGACGTTTTCGTGTCTATCCCCAGTGCCCGCATGGGCGCGCCGTATTTCGCTAAATTGGTGGTCAGCGTATCGATGGAAATCCCGCTCTTTTGCCCCGCCACCGTCAGCGCGTCCAATACTTCTCCGTATCTGTCCGCAGAGATTCCGGCGTCACCCATGGCTCTGGTGACCAGCTGAACAGATGTATTCACATCCGTACCGTTGACTTTGGCAAAACGCAAAAACTGTGCGGACGCTGCTTCCAGGATGTCTCCAGTAAACCCTAGCCGCGTGTTGACTTCACCGACTGCGGCGCCTATATCGCCGAATTCAGCGGGAATAACCTGCGCAACGCGGTTGTACACTTCCTGCAACTCTTTAGCAGCCTGACCGGTGGCGCCGGTCTTTTGCGCCACCGCATCAAGCCCGGCGTCCACTCTGTCCATGGCTACCACAGCAGTGCCTGCTCCCGCGGCCACCGCCGCCGTGATCGGCATCATGGCATTTCCGATCTTCCCGGATACATCAGCCATTTTTCCGGACACGCTGCTTATTTTCGACAGGGTGGAGTTACTCGCGGCCGCTTGTTTTTCCAGTCCTTTGAGCGCTTGCTCGGTGGAGGCGATTTCTTGCTGCAACTTCCGATATTGCTTTTCGCTTACTTCGGTTCCGTTGGCCATGTCCTGATCCGCTTTTGCTTTAGCCCGTTTCAGCGCTTCTAGCTTTTCGGTGGTATCGCCGACTGCTTGTGATAGCAGGTCTTGCTTTTGCTTTAGCAGCTCTGTGTTTGTCGGATCCAGCTTCAGCAGCCTATCGACCTTTTTAAGCTCCGTTTGCGTGCTCCCTATACTGCGGTTTACGGTTTTAAGTGCCTTATCCAGACCGCTTACATCGCCGCCGAGCTCTACGGTTATCCCTTTGATTTTTCCCACTGCGATTCACCACCTTAAAACCTGTCGAAATCGTCCTGATCCGCCAGCCGATCCCATGCGTAATCGTCGTTTGCGTGTTCGGTGTACATGTCGTATACCATGCCGATGGTGAGTAAATCCAAATCTCTAAGGGATAGCCCCAGTTCAAGACACCGCAGAAGAAAAAGCGGCGTGGTTACTTCCCGGCTACTTGCCCTAATTTTTTTTTACTCTCCACCTGTGAAAATTGATTGATGTTCCACAACTCCATAATTTCCGGAAGAACCAGATAGATAGAGAATGTGTCGAACTCGTCAAGCCAATCCTCTATGCTCTCCGGAACATTTTCAGGATCCGCATGACGGGCCATGATGTAAGCGCAGTTTTCAAACAGTTCCAGGTCTGTTGCCGCGAACTGCTCTTCCTGTGTCACCGCTTTGGCATAGGATTTCTCCAGCGCAGCCATGTCCTTCATAATGTCCCGACCGAATTTCATTCGGTAGAGACGGGGAACGGCTGCGGTTGCCCGCAGCCTCAACTTTTTCCCGTCAACAATAATCGTTTTTTCCATACTCAGCCTCCCACTTGTGCTTGTCCAGGCATCCATACGGCCTTATACCAGTTCTCGTAAACTTCTTCTGGCGTGTCGGCCGCGGTCTTGGCTTTGACCATGCCGTTTTCCAGCGGTGCCGCCTCGATCGAAAGTGTCTCCGTAGCCGGTTCTTTGCTGTCCGTCGTGGTCGCTCCTTCGACGTTCGGCCGGGTGGCTGTACAGTTGAAGAACACGTGCCGGATCCCCTTTTTGTCACCGTCAAACTGGAATAGCAGGGCAAACGGTACCGGCTCCACGTTGGCGTTCTCCACCATCACCTTGTCGGTGGCGTCTTCTGTTTCTCCGAGCACGTCTTTCCGAAAGCTGTCCGGCAAGAGGGCGATTTCCAAATCCCCGGAATAGCCGTTGTTGGCAACGGAGATATAGTATTTCGTGCCGTCCGCATAAAACGGGGTTGTGTCCCCTTCTGGTGACATGGACAGGTTGACCGCTCCGGGAATCGGCACCGGCGCGGAAAACGTAGGGGTTCCATTTTCGCCGACCGTCAAAACCGCATAATGCACGTTTTTCAGGCCATATCGTACTTTATTTGCGTTGTTCCCAGCCATTTTCATACCTCGATTTCATAAAGAGTTTCATACAGCTTCTCGCTGTCAATATAGATTTCGGATTTTTGAAAAGAGATTCCGGCGGCTATCAAGGCCGATTCCAGTTGCTTTTCAGCCTTTGGGCTTTTTGCTTTTGCGTAGAGCTCCACTTGATACCTGGCAATGCGATAATACATTTCACCGTCTGCATAAAACGTGGTAGGTTCATCGACAAGGAGATATGCACCATATGGCAACGGCGGCGCGTCTTTTTCGGGCCAGTGGTGATAAGCAAACCGGATTCCGCTGCTGTTCAGGATTTTAAGCAGTTCAGTCTCGTTCATCCCTGCCTCACCACTACTTTCGCCCTGTTCAGCAGCCGCTCGGCGGCCCTCTGTTCCGCCGGCCGTATATGTGCTCTGCCGTTAACTCGTCCGCCCCCGGCTTTAAGATGTCCGTTTTCCAGCAGGTGCGTCCGCCTGTAATGCTTCCGGTTATATACAATGATTCGAATATCGTCCGCCCGCTCGAATGCTACGTGATCGCTCCAGCTATCGGCATATTCTCCCGATTCACGCGGGGAATGGTCGCGAATATCATCCCGGCATTCCCTCCCAACCTCTTTAACCTCCCGTTTCAGTCCGTCGGCCACATCCTGCCTGTATTCTTTGACAATCCCGAGTATGGCCTCCGACAGTTCGTCTGGTCGAATCGATTTCACCCGCTCGCCCCCTTCCGGCGCTGGAAATACAGTTCTGTTTTTTCGTCGGCGCGCGGCCCATATGTGCGGTATATATCGTACCTTGTCCCGTCCAGTTCTATAATGGATTGGCCTTCGTACTCGCACGACCACACCACTATCATGCCTTCGGATTTTAGCCCGGCTTGCGCGGCCGCAAAAAACTCCTTTTGCCCGACCTTGCCAAGTTCTGCAAAAATCTCAGTAACTTGCTCCTTGACAATTGGGTTTCCTACCAAATCAGTGACGGGATTCCCGTCTTCGTCCAGTGGCGTATACAGGCCGATTAATTTTACACGGCACTCACGCACGATAATCACCCGCCAACGACAAGGATATTTTTAGGGCTTCATACGCCCGTGCATACTTTTCCCAGTCGGGATTGCTTCCAAAATTCGCCTTGCAATACCAGACTACGGCACGCTGCAGAAGCGGATCGTCATTGTTCTGGCTCTCCGCACCGGCAAGCCGCAAGTCGACCTTGCAGGCATCAATTGTTGCCTGTAGGTCCTCATCAAACACACTCGATGTTATCCGCAAGGCTAACTTGACGGCTTCCAGCATTTGAAATCCTCCCTTTAAGCGGTTTTCAGCGTCACAAGCGCAAACGACTGATCGTCCAGAAGCGCGCCGGAACCGCGCGCATACCCGCTGTGTACAATGGTGTGGTTCTTCACGTCTCGCTGACTTTCGATCATGACATCCTGCACCATGTTGTACACGACCCGGGCCGGGTCGCCGATGAGGATTTCTCCGTCAGAAAGACTGTCCTCGACCTTAACCGTGCCTCCGATAAGCATCCCCATCGCGCCGTTCTGCATGTTCGGCTGGAACAAGGGGCGGCCGGTAGTGTCCGCCATAGAAACGAGCTGATTATACAGTGTTGCGTTGTTCACATATACGCACACATTCGACGTGCGTTTGAGTGTGCCGAACGCTTTTGCCAGCTCCGGATACGTCACCACGCCGACGGCTGCCGTGGTCATCTTGTTCGCTACCGCGATACCGGATTTGATGGTGGCGATTACATCGTCCGCCAGCGCCTCGCCGAGCTGATCGGATATTTCGGCAATCAGATAGGCTTCCAGTGCGTCGATGGACATGGCGGCCATCGCATAGCTGATAATGACGTGCTTGCTGAAATCGTTCCCGGAAAGCGTCACCTTTACCATCGTGTTCTGCTCGTCATCGTTGGCGACGTTTTCGTTTACCTTCTTCGCCTTGCCCGCGGCTATCGCCGTGTGCTTTACGACCTCCAGAATGGTGCCGGTGCGATAAACGGTAATGTCCCCCATGATGCTGTGCTTTTTTGAGATGTTATCCCAAATCTGGTTAAGCATCGTAGTGGGCAGAACAGCGCCAGTATTCGCCGTGGTATGGGTAAACGCAGCGCGCTGCTCGGCAGGCAGTTCGTTTCCAATGAGATTGTTCAGGAACGCTTTCCGATATTCAGGCGAATCCGCCCCATATACCTTTTCTGTGGCCTTTCCGCGCTCTTCGAACGTGCGCACGACAGCCCCTTCGATGCCGTCAGTCACTTTGTCAATGAGGGCTTTTCGCTTCTCGGCAGCCGACAGAATTCCTTTGCGCTCTTCCTGCAACGCGTCGACTTCTTCTTCCAACGCGGGGATGTCCGCCGCATCCGTGTCGATTTCTGCCCGAATTTCCAAAAGCCTCTTTTCGATTTCTTGCAGTCTGCTCATGCTTCAATTCCTCCCAAAATAATTTTCAATTTTAGTGCGGCGCGCCTACGGGCCTCCGCTCGCTCTTTTTCCGCCTCCGCTAAGAAAAAGGAGCGCGCCTGAATGCTTGTGGTATCGTAAGCGGGGAGATCCACGGCCGCGACGTCAAACAACCGCTTGAACCCCGTTATACGCCTCGTGTGCGTCGTCTTGTTGTATTCCTCTCCACTCGTTAGGAAGCAAAACGACATTTTGTCTATGTACCCGCCCTTGATTTCCTCGTACAGCTTCCGGCCCTCTTCGGTGCCGGACAGGTCTGCGGTAATCTTTAGCCCGGTGCTGTCCACTAACAGGGACAGCGTACCGTTTTTGGTTCTAGCGACGGGCTTTCCTGCGTGGTTGTAGTTCATAACCACATCTCGCATGTCCGCGTGGTCAAACGCTCCACGCGAAATAACCTCTTTGTACTGAATTCCATCCGCTTCGTACAACACGGTGTCCTGCTCAAAAACAGCGGCGTATCCTTCCACGATTTGGCCGTCCGGCTCGGCGCGGATTTCAAACGACCGGTAGTTCCTGTCCTTGCTGATCATCTGTATCCCCCTTATCCAATTTGCTGACCTCCGAATATTCCTTTCGGATGTAATGTTTATCCCCTCCGTCGATGGGGGACATGTTGAAGATTTCTAGCCCTTCGTTATGCGTCAGAAAGCCGCGGTCGAACAGCTGAGTAACAATGTCTAACTTTGTGCTGTTTGAGGCATACTGCAGCCGGTTTGCTGTAAAAATAATTTGGTTTCCGTAGGAAAGCTCTCGCTCTGTAAATGTCATGTTCGTCATAACGAGCGATAGCTGCAGCGCAAACGGCTCCAAAACCCCCTCATAAAACGCATTCCACTGGTCTTCTGTAAAAGAGTTTTGCATAATAGAGGAATTGACCCCGAAATAGTTATATACGTTTTCCTGAATCATCTTCATTTGCGCGGCGTTGACCACAAACGGCTCAGACTGGATTTGTTTCACGTCCGTATACTTCGAATCGAACATCAAAACCCCACCGTTGTTCTCGGTCGATAGGTTGTTTTCTACAAAGCGCCGCCGTTCCTCGTCGATCGTGCTGTCTTTAAAAGCGCCTGACAGCTTCGCAAGAAACCGTATACTGGCAGAGTTCTTAACGCCCTCCACGATCCCTTGATTTTGCGTGTGGATTAGTTGCAGAGTTGGCATTAGCGCCGCATTATCCTCGCCGAAAAAGTCGTCCTTGTATTGAAACTGCGTCAAAACTCCCGCTTTGCTTAGCTCAATCGCGCCGCGTTGTCCTCCTGCGAAAGTGTACCGTATCCACGGCTCTCCACGCACCTCAAGAAGCTCGCAGCGCTGGGGTAGGGCAGGGAAGTACCCTGTAATCTCCTCCATATCCGCGGCGTACATAGGTAGAATAAACGCATTATTCTGAGCCTTGTAGATGGTTGCCAGTCTGTACAAAAATTTCGACGTATCCATGTATGGGTTAGGCCTGAACTGCAGCTTACGCTCTAACGCCTGATTTCCAGGCCCTTTGATTTCCGGCTTGAATTTGGAACAATGCGCGGCGATGGTGCCGATTGCCGCCCGTGTCAGCTCCATTTCGTAAACGCCGCCCTCAAATGTCGTGAAACAGGGCGAATACGCTGTCAGCGACTTAAAATATCCGTTCACCCCGTGCTCAATTTTCTGCTTTTTGAACAGGTTTTCAAACAACCCCATTCATTCGGCCCCCTCGTTCAGGTTGATATACTCGTTCGCCTTGTCTTGCAGCACCTTGTACGCACAGATTAAGGCAATAACACCGTCTATGCGACGACGCGGATCTAGCCCTTTAACCGGTTGGATATTTCCGTTTATATCCGTTTTTACCTCGATGTTATAAAAGCACATTTTATCAATGGGGTTATTATTGTAGATAACCCGCCCGGCTGATAAATCCGCTTTTAGACTTTTCATAGGATCGGATAGTGTAAACACCCCTTGCCTTACAGGTATCATGCAGCCTTCTCCAAATTCCTCGCGAAACGCCGTCAGAGTAGAATCATCAATATGCCAAGGATCGTAGCCGATAAAGCGGACGTATAGCCCTTTATCGTCACGCAGCTCCCGAAACCAGTCGAGAAACACCCGTTTATCCACTTTGTTTCCGGGATACGCCCGCATCAGCCCTTGCTTAACCCAAAGGCTGTATGGTGCGCTATCTCGTTCTCGGCGGTTTCCGGCCGCCTCGTCCGCGTCGAGTACAGATTGCGGTATCCAGTACATGGAATACACATAGATGTTCGGATCGTCCGGCCGCATACAGACGGCTTTCGCCGCGTTCAAGTCCACACTGTCCGCCGCATCGAAACCGCCGATTGCATAGTCAAACGCTATATCAAACGTTTTTCCGTTGTCGAATTCCTCTCGCCGTAGCCATGCTGTGGCGCTGCTCTGCTTGATGTTGAAATCCTTTACCATGACGGTAGGTTTAAACGACGGATCAGCCTTCGCTTTTTTAACATACCCACGCAGCGTTTCCAGCTTCTTGATGGTTCCAAGTCCTGGGTTTGCTTTTATCCACTTGGATTCGTCGTCCCATTCGTCCGGGTCATCCAGTTCGTACAGAAAAGGCAGAAAATGATCATCCTGAATTTTTCCGTCTAGCCAGTCGCAAGCATATTGATATTGGGCATCAAAAATTCCATTGCGGATAAAGCCGTTTGTTGTGTTACAAATTAACAGCGGTTGATTGCGGGATGAAAAGGATTGCTTTGCGAGATCGTAAAGGTCGCGGTTTTTAATTGCGGCTAGTTCGTCAATAGCGATTAGGTGCCCGTTAAATCCATCCAGCGTGTCGCTGTTACTTGCCAACGGTTGGATTATGCCGAGATTGTAGGGGAAAAACAGGTCGTTTTGCCGCTTCCTTATGTGGCGGCGCAGTTCTGGTGACTGCCGCACCATTTTCCACGCCTCGTCAAATCCCTTTTTTGCCTGTTTGTATGCTGTGGCAATGTTGTAAATCTCTGGAGCGCCCTCTCCGTCGTTGACCAGCATATCCAGTTCTATGGCGCTTGTTTCCGTGGTTTTGCCGTTTTTTCTCCCCTCTACCGTCATAGCCTCCGTAATTTTTCGAAACCCAGTTTCAGCCGACACAAATCCAAAGATTGCCTGTAACTTTGCCTTTTGGAAAAGCTGCAATCGCAGCGGCGTCCCCATTTTTCCTTGCGCCTGTTTGCAAAATGTCTCGATGAAATGAATGTGCTTATTGGCGGCCGCTTCGCTGAAAATATACCCGTCCGGCGGGTGCGCCAACCAGCCCAACAAAATCCGGTACACTTGCTTGATGCGCTTGCAAGCGATAATTCGCCCGTCCAGTACCGCCGCGCCGTATTCCTCTAACCATGTCACAAAATCACCGCCCGGACACGGCCAAGTATTCCATCAGCGCATCTCCTTCGCGGCCGCTGTCAGGCAGCAGCTCGCAAAGCTGTCGGATCACGGCCGCGTAGTTTTTCACCATCGTGTTGTAAATCTCGACAGATGGGCTCTTTTTAGTTCCCCACTGATTTTCTCCGTTTTGATATTCCGACACAGCACCGTTTTTGTTCACGTCCTCTTGTAGCATTTTGAGAGTAACGCACATAAAAGCGGCGTTTTCACACAGCGGTTTTACCGTCGCGAGCGTGTCCTTGTCCAGGTTCCGAAACCTTTTGTAAAGACCCGTAAACTCTCTTTTAATTAGCCTTTTTCGTTCCATCTCGTCGAAAATGTCGATTTCTTTTCCCGCCATATACCACACCCCCTCACGCACGCATCACGCGATAAAATTTATCTCCCCCATTCGGTCCCCGGCAACGCACGGTCGTTTCGTCGGATGGGGGGGAGCCCGCTCGCTCATTCATCGCTCACTAACCATCTGGCTGTTGTGCCACATCCACACCTATCACATCTCCGCTCGAATCGAATACATACCGCTGCGGCCTTGCTCTCTTGTGATGCTCCTTATTGTGGCAATCCCAGCACAACGCCTCTAGGTTATCCCAGTTAAGCGAAATCAGCGCATCGTATACGTTGCTTGGTGTCAGGTAAATCTTGTGGTGCGCTATAGTTGCCGGTTCTTCGCAGCGCTCACATTTCCAGCCCTTTGATTCCAGAAAAGCGAATCGACATTCTTTCCATTCGTTGGATTTATAAAACCATTCAGCCCACTCTTTCATTGTCGTTTACCCGCACTGTTCTGTTGTATAAATAAACGCCTTTGCGTAAATATCCATGGGGCGGCGGGAATGGTGGCCAACCCAAGCCCACCGCCAATCTAAAGGCCCGTGCCGGTTTCGCACCGGATCTCCGCGTTATTAACCGCGGTGTTCTGCTTGCCACTACGCGGGCGTGGTTGCGGATGCTGGATTCGAACCAGCGTCCTCCGGCTTATGAGGCCGGCGAGCTTCCTCTGCTCTAATCCGCAATATGCAAAAACGAAAGCGCCTCCGGATTCATCGTCCGGGGCGCTTCCTTTTCACGACCGTACCTGGTCCGCATCGTTGATAGGCGTGTACGGTTCTGTCCTTCTCCAGGTAATATCGTAGCATTCCACGGCGGTTTTCAGCTACGCATTAAGCTGTAGCCTGTTTCTTGGCTATCCATTTCCGGCGGTTTTCCGCTATTCTGGCCTTATTCTTGGCAAGCCGTCCCTCGTCAGAATATTTCTTACACGCCTTTGCCTTGGCACTATTGGCACCGTGCTTGTGCATCCCCATTCCGCTCGCCTCCATGTAATAAGAAAAGCACCCCGATTCCTCGGGGCGCTCTTTCACTAGTGATATTGTACCATGAATATAGGTCCTCTGTGTTACCCTACACATAGCCTTTTGATTTGGCGAGGAAATAAAAGAACATTCGCCGCATGTCGTAAAACTTCCGCCTCCCGCAGCTCACCGGCATATACTCCCAAGCAATACCCTGTGTCACGTTCTTTATCAGCCAAAGTGCGTCCTTCCCGGCCACCTTGGAGGCCGTTCGCTCTATCAGGTCAATATCGGCAGATGCTACCGCTGCTCTCTCGGCGTTTCTGCCTGTCGGGTCTCCTGTAACTCCGCCAGATGGTAGCCCCGTCCATTTGGGGCCGCTATATGGATTTTCCAGTTCTCTCAGCCGGCGTTTTTTCTCCGGGTATTGCAGGCAGAAATTATGTAATTCCCGGTATGTGTACTTGCCAATACCGTATTGGTCTAGCTTTAAGTCTTTCTTATTGGGCATAGCGCTCACTTCCTTTTGGAATAACTTGGGAACTTGAGGAAACTTGAGGAAACTTGAGGAAACTTGAGGTTTCCGCTTAGTAAGCCGCCATGGATAAGGAAGGGGTAAGTCGATGAAAACTTGACTTTTTAGCCGCTGCTCCCAACATGCCGGGGAGATATCCCCGTTTTCTCGGCGGTGTCTTCGGCGAAGGATTTCATTTTGGTGGAGGACACCGTGTCCGCCACCTCATTATGCTGATTTCCTTTAAATGCTCCGCCTTCATAAGTGGCCCTTGTCTCCGGATGAAGCGCCTCGTAAATTTCCTTCCGCCGTAGAAGCTGCCCGGCGTGCTAAAACTTGCGGAAACTTGATTTTTTTCACGCGCGCGGGGATGTTGTGATTTGTCAACCGGGGGTATGTGGAGCAGATGTCCCAGTGTTTACTCCCGCATCCGGTCGTATATGGTTTTCTCTCTGGGTGGAATTACCGGCGGTTCTTCAAAATCCGTCCCGCTCTCTACCTCCGGTTGCCTATTATCCGCCGTGTTTCGATGGCTCCGGGTTATGACGGTATGGGTAGCGCACATGGAACGAATCCGGTCACAGATGCGATCCCCCAGCTTTTGGCGCAGCCCTTGTACATCTTCGTTCGTTGTGATGATGATGGGGAGGCATTGATTATACCGGGAATCAATGATGTCAAACAGGCGTTCCCGCGCCCAATCTGACGGCTTTTCGGCTCCCAGGTCATCCAGCACAAGAAGCTTGGATTCCTGATACCGGCGGATAATATCCTGCGCGCTTTCGGAATCGTTGTAGGATGCCCTGAGTTGCTCCAGCAGCTTGACGGTTCCGACGAAGCGAACGCCTGTATAGATGGCGGTTCTACTATCGGCACCGTCTGCCACATCGTCGGGTATCGGTATATAGTCAATGATGGCATTTACCGCGGCGGCCGCTATGTGGCTTTTTCCGCTCCCAACACCGCCAATGAAAAGAAGACCCGTCCCGGTATTCTTGCCCTCTATGTACTCCTTGGCGAAACGCCGCGCAGCTTCAAAGGCTTCCTTTTGCCCGTCGTCCGGCTTGAAATTGCGGAATCTCTGCCGAACGGCCCGCTTACTCAGCCCGGAATATTCCCTCATGTTATTCCGGACGATTTCTCGCCCTTCTGCGATACGAGCCGCCCGCTCCATGGTCTTTTTCTCGGTCACGCAAGGGCATTCAAGAGGCTGACTATAATAAACGCCCATCAGCTCGGTATGACCGTATACAATCGGTTTCCCGCAGAACGGGCAACGCTCGGTTTCGCTTTCGACAGTATAGGCGTTCAAATGTATTCCCCCCATCCGGTATTTTTGTATCTGTCTGGGTCGGTGTAGTCCGGGGGAGAGGCCCCGGCTCTATTATCGTAGTTCCCCTCCAAAATTTTTGTGAGATTGGCAGGTTTAAGAATCCAGTCAAACCCACAGCCATTCCAACCACCGTTTCGGCCAGACAGGAAGTCAGATGATTCTACTTTCTCGAACAAAGCAGAGAACCCCCCAGCGTCCTCCACCTGTTTAGCCGTCCTTTTGATGGCCTTCTTTCTCTGCTCGGTTATATTCCGGACTTTCGGCAGGGAATGGCATGTGCTATTGAAGGTTGCCACAATGGATTTGTAATCCAAGGGGGCGTGGGGGTCACCGCAAGGTGACAAGGTATCGTTAGATACCTCTATACTAACCTTACCTATCCTATCCTTACCTATCCTATCCTGGGTTTCACATTGGTATCCATTAGGTATACCAGCGGTATCCATACCCGATTCAATTAGTGTATAGGCCCCGTTTTCTTTGATTTCCAGACGACTTTTTTCATCGATGTACGCAGTTTCTTTGTAACGGTCTGTGCGAAGATAGTTGTTGATTCTCCAGTGCTTGATAACGACAACGCCGCTTTCAAACGGGATAATGAATTTTTTTAGGATTAGCAGCTTCAAATCGTCATCTCCGCTTCCAATCATCCGCATAATTCGCTTGGGGTTATTGATAAAGCCATCATCATCCGCCCGCATAGCCAAATGGAAATACAGCATCTGTGCCGTTGCCGGCATTTCAAGAAAAGCATCACTGTCTATGATGGTTTTTGCGAACATTCTACGCTCTGCCATTGGTATACCTCCGCTGTTTGTGCTTAAAATAGTCGCAGGTATCGGAATCGTCGCTGTGTTCTTCATAAAGTGAGCACCATATAATCCCGTTTCCTCCCCGGGCTGAAAAGAAACAATTTTTGCAGATTCTAGGCAATTGCCTCACTTTCACCTTCATGTACTTTCGTTCACTTCCTTGTCCGCGTTGTCCCTTGTAAGTGCCTGCACGAATTGAAGGACCATTTTTATATCCCGCTCGTTGTCGATGGAATCCAGCAACTGAATTATGGCCGCGACGGAAGGAGAGTGCGGCGCTTCAACTTCGTTAAGCGCTTTTTCCAGGCTCTTGAGGCACGTGAAAATCTGGTCGAAAGCTAAATGCGCAAGTGTCGAATGGGTTTTATAGTCGGCCGAATAATAAAATGTGTTGGGGCGATTTTCAAAAAACAGACGGTCTATAAGACACTCAAGTGTCACTTTGGCCCGCTCGGCTGCTACGGTTCCGTGTTCGATGGTGTTCATGATGTCAGCCACGGTTCTGTACCTCCATTCCTTCCGGGTAGTCAAGCCCGTCGGGCGCGAGGGAAGAGACGGCATCGTTGTTTTCAAGGTCGATTAAAACACGCCTGCCGCTTGTCTGCTTTTGGCGGCGCGTTTCTTTCGCCCGCAACCGCGCAAGAAACGCTTTCTGCTGGGTGATAACAGCAGGGACATCTTCATCGGGGTAATACTCAGGGTGCTCCTCGCGGCTTTTAATGCAGCCCTCTACCCACTGAATATCCGTGTCCGTTTCTATCATGGGTAGAAATATGTCAGTGTCCTTCACTCGGCAATAGCCGACAATCGGAACGCCGCTGATAGTTTCACATTTAGCATCCATATCTTTATTTCTCTCCTTGATTCCGGGCGGCCGCCATGGTATAATAGCCGCAGCGGCCGGTTCCGGCTGTTTTATTGGTTGGCGTCTGTGGTTTCCTTGGTCGGGGACACAGGCGCTTTCTTTTTTTCTTCCGGGCAGAACAGCAGCCACGCGAGATAGGCGACGATTTTCAGGAGTTTTTCATTTGGCCTTGGGAATTCGTCGGGATGATTCTCGGCGCACATCATCATTTCCTTGGCCGTGGCGTCAACGTCCCAGCCGAAATCCCCCATAAAATCAGCCACAGAAAGAATGCACTCGGTCATTGCCTTGCTCGTCTCCGGGTCAAACGCCCCGCTCTCTTTGGCGAATCCGGCGTTTTTGATGCGGGTATCGCCAAACTGAACATAGTGGAAACTGGACATATAGTCCGGCATGGTAACACTGATTTCCTTCACGGCCATTCCCTCCTAAGCCATTGTTTACACTCAGACAGCGTGTCAAATTCCTCCGTCCAGGCGTTTCCGTCCCGGTTGTCTATCCCGATATATCGCCCGTTTTCGAGCGTCCAGAACAGCCCTTTACGGCCACGTAAGGCTATGATTTTTCGGGCTTCGTATGGGCTGATGCATGTGACTTGGTTAAATTCCATCTACTCCGTCTCCTTTTTGCGCTTTCTGCGCCATTCCTCAAAAGCTGCCCGGTTGCTAGGGTTCTCGTAAAATCTTTTTACGGCGGCCAGGGTGTCCCGCGCAATGTATTTGGCGGTATGGTCTGGGATGGATTCGGGGGAGAGGTGTACCTCCTGGCCGTCAATAGCTGTCCACATGGCTATATCCCTCCCTCCAGTATTCCGGCATCGGCGCCGTCAATTGGATCCGGGCTTACAGTCAGGTTGATAAGGCGGATCATCTCTGGCCATTTGTCGTAATATTTTTCCATCTCGCCGCCCACGCATTCAAAAGCAAACGAGAAATACTCTTGTATTTCATCCTTAGAAGCTGACAGTGGATTATCTTTCACAAGATTATAAAGAGCTTTGGCCTCTGCCGCTTCTTCGTGATCGCCGCAGTCCTCAAGAATCCCCTCGTAATTCTCGCGGAAAAATTTCACCAAGGCGGGCTTTTCGCTGGGGTTGGGTTCCCAGCGGTCAAGATGGAGTTCTCTTTCGCCAGAGCCGAACTTCATCAAAATCGTGTCAATATCAACAATGGGGTTCTGCATACGGAGCTTTCCGCATTTGTCACAGAATACGGACGTATCAAGAAAGCTGAACCCGTTCGTAACGACTTCTGCCAGGTTGACGGGGTGCTCTCTGCCGCAAACAGGACAGACCGTGAAAACATTGTCTTCTTCAACGGGGATTTTCACGCAAATGCCGTCGTCTTCGGGCTGAGCCTCTTCGGTATGCATGCTTGTCATGCGCAGTTTTATGTAGTAGTTGGAATAGATAGCCATTTGCATTCTCCTCCTCAATCCACGACGCCGTAGCGGATGGCCATTTCTTTGACGATGATAATATAGCCCTCAATCAGCTTTTTATCTGAGGCAACGACATCAACCTTGTTCATCTTGTCGCGCTTGGACTTGCAAACGCCTTCATCGGCCATGCGGCGGCGCATATTGGTGAGCCGGGTTTCCAGAGATACGCCGAAACGGGCGTCCAAAAGCGAGAAGATTTCAGACTGTACATCTTTTATGTACTCGTTGCCGCCCATAGCGTGAGCAATGCGGACAATCATCTTCCGGCAATCGTCGCGCCAGCCGTTGGGATTAATGGCAAGCACGTCACCGAGACGGTCAATTCTTGAATCCATAGCTTTCAGGGCCGCCGCTTGACGGTTCTGCTCGGTCTCGATGTTGATAAGGAGCTGGAGCTGAGGGGAGAGGGAAGAAAACTGCGGCATTTCCTTCACGCGGAAATATGTATCTTCCAGATTGTCAAACTGCTCCCAGGCTTTTTCGGTGTCCAGAATCTTGCAATGCCGGGAAGCTCCGCGTTCAGTCCAGAGGTAAAGGGCGGCGGTGTGTTTGCTAACCAAGTCAATATCATTGACCTGGTTCTTAAACGCCCGAAGATCCTCGCCTTGAAGGAGATAATAGTGCTTTCCCTCGATGAACTGGTCTTGATGGTTGTTGAAGTTGTTTTTAATGTTGTTGGCTTCGGTGCCATACACCTCCGCAAGCTGCTCGGTGGTTAAAATGCGCTGGTCGTTGAATTCGACAGGGGCTAAGGTTTTCATGGGGTGCTCCTTTCTAAATCGCCTTTACGGCCTGTACTGGATAACATCCAGTTCTTTTTCATCCACACCTAACGTTTTGGCCATCTCTGGAATTTTCCCGGATGCCCGTTTCGCGGATTTGTATGCTCTTGCCCACTTGATGTCCGTTGTAAAGGTAGCCTTGCCACATTCGTATCCAATAAAGTAGGAACGCCCAAACGGCGAATTAAGTATCGCTATCACGTGGCACGTCTCCATTAGGCCAGCTCGTCTCACTTCTTAACCTCCTGTTCTCGCCGTAGCGCCTTTTGGCCTGTGGTGATTTTTCACACCGCGGTGTCAGCCGACAAGCATAAGGTAGCCGCTTTCTGTGATAAGCGTCATGCTTTCGGGAGTACCGCCTTGAGGACGCTCCAAACCGAGCGTCCGAATTTCGTCCGCGCAAACTTTGAAATAATCCACGCCCTGGATGCGGTCGGCGCTTCCGTTATGAAATGGACAGCGCTTGGTTATCGGCGGTAAGAACTCCATAGAGTTCCTCGAACGTGTCCTCGTAATAGGTGGGCTGGGTTTCGCGGGGGTTGTTCGGATTTACCTGGTTTTCCCCGTATCTCTGTCCCGCCTCCGTTAAGCACCAGAATTTTTTACTGTTACCCTTGCTGCTCGGGCGGGTCTTCTGTTCAAGGTACCCCTGTGCAAGCATCAGACGGTTAAACACAACCGCGCTCACCGGTGCTCCGATTTTCCTAAGCAGGGTAGTGGCGGAGAACTGAACGCGGCCGGGGACATAAACGGGGAGAAATCCAGTAGGGATTCCGACGTCCTTATAGAAATCGTGGTACATTTTCACCCTACCGGCCTCGTTTACTCTGAGGCTCCGGGCCACAACCTCAATAGATTCCACAACCTCCTGCAAAGGGAACTGAATCCCGGATGCCTTTCCGGCCTTTATGTAGTTCTCCATCTTCTCAAATTGGGTCGTGTATCTCGCGGTAAACAGAACGCCTTTCCGGCCGCTCAGCTTATTGGCGATCATGTCGCAGCCGCGGCGGGTGCAATGGTAGCAAGGGAGTTCTCGCCCTGTGGGGTCGTGATAGGTAGATTCGATGAAGAATTCACTGACGGGAAAATTCCCTTCAGTGAGGTAATCGCAATACTGCCGAATGGATTTTATGAGATCGTAGTGAGGCTTGCCTATCATTTGGGCCACCTCGCGGCTGTCGGTCAGCAGCTTGCCGTTTTCTTGGAACACGGTCAAATCGTTCATTGCTTACTCCTTCCTTCAATTTTCATAGGGCTTGATGATTTCTTCGATTTTGTCCAGGACGGTTTCGGTATACTCGGTGTGATAGTGTCCGTTTATGATCGCGGACAGATACGGCGGATCCATTCTTTTGTACCCAGCCTTGCGCAGCTCATTGACAACCCACCGCTGGGTTTTCCCGATAAGCATGAGCCGGATTTTAATGTTGCGCTCCAATTATTCCCACCTCTTTTCTCACGTTTTTATTGACAACCAGTCGTTTTTGGCTTATGATATGGATGTTGAGGCCAATTGAATAAGCCGGTTCAGCTTTTTGAAAAACGTTTTTTCAAGGGGCTTGGTTTTTTGTTGGCTGTTTTGCGAAACAACTGGTGTGTCTATAGTATAAGTCTCGCATTTGTGAAAGTCAACAGCGCTTTTCACGTTTGTGAGACATTCTCTTTTATAACCAATTTTCGCATTTGTGAAATGTGGATTATGCTAGGAAGGGGATAGGCATGAGCGTTTTTACGGATCGTGTGTCCATGCTCATCAAGGAACGAGGAATTTCAAAATCCGCAATGCTCAAGGATTTGCACATGGGCAGCGGTACTTTTGCTACTTGGGAAAAGCGAGGTACGATCCCAGGCGGTGACACGCTTGGAATCTTGGCAGAATATTTTCAAGTTTCTGTGGATTATCTTCTTGGTCGCACCAACGATCCGGTCGATTATGAACAAGACGGAGACGCTCTCGCGCAAATTCCGTTGTCTTATGTTGAGGCTTGCGGCGGTGATTTAAAGCGAGCACGCGCAATGATGGAAGCGGCTGATGCGGACGTTACAGGCGAGCGCCGCACTAGCTTTGTAAAAAGAAAAATGCCCACTGCTAAAAACAGCAGCGAGCAACCTAAAGCTAAACTACGTTCGATTAGTCGTTTGGAGGATTCTGAAATAACGCCCGAACAAGATGAGGAGATTTCAAACTATATTGAGTATCTTTTATCGAAAAGAGGGAAAGAATGAGCGCTTCTCTCTTTAAATATCGAGACGCATTTTACAAATCACAGAAATTTTTTAATTATCTGAAATTAGAATCTTTTCCCGTTGATTTGTTTCAAATATTTTTAAAGGCTAAAAGGCGTCCCATTTTGGTCGTTTCCTTAGATGAATACAATCAAGGCCATATCCCGCTAAAAATTAAGGATGCAAAGTGTTTTTATTATCCAGAAAGAGCATATCTGATTGTTTATAACAATCAGAAACCCGCCACAAGAATTCGATTTTCTTTAGCGCATGAACTTGGACATATAGTTTTGGGCCATTTAAATGACGCACGCACAGAATTGGAACGCGGCGGTTTGGATGATGTTACGTACCATATTCTAGAAGGGGAGGCAAACACATTTGCCGGAAATTTCCTAGCGCCCCCTATTTTAATTCACGAGAGAGCAAAAGAACAGAATGATAGTATAACGGCGTCTACAGTTTCTAGATTGTTTAAAATATCCGTTTTAGCTGCTGAACGAAGGCTGATTGATTTTAAAGAGTGGCATAGCGTTCGCGTGTCACCGCATGAATTAAATATTAGAAGGAAATATGGAGTTTATACGCATCCAAGATACTGTAATAAATGTAAGTGTCTATTTTATGGAGCTAAAACAAAATATTGCCCTATATGTGGGAATGGTAAATTATCAAATTTTAAAGGGGAGCCGGAAATGAAATATTCTGGTATAGAGACGGATGAAAATGGTAGAATGATTCAATGTCCTGTGTGTGAAAATGAAGAATTTTTAAGCGATAGCGACTATTGCCATATATGTGGCATAATTGCGGTTAATAGGTGTGAGCATATGTTTTTCACAGACGGGGCGCCTCATGAATATTGCGTTGGTCATGATAAGCCTATTCCGGGAAACGCAAGATATTGCCCTTATTGTGGCAACAAGACAACTTTTTTCGAAGCCGGTTTGTTAAAGCCTTGGAATAATAAAGAGTTAGAAATTATCGAGGAAGACGATCTCTTACCTTTTTAGCAAATAAAAAACCGTCCAGGGTGGCACCCCTGAACGGTCGAGCGTGTAGAAATCCCAGCGGCGGAATTTCCTCCACGACAATATTTTACATTTCTTGGCATATATTGTCAAGGGAAGTGGAGGGGCAGAAATGGGAGATTCATCAGGAATGGTATACTCTTTTGGTCAAGCGGTTGGTGGAGCTATGATTGCGTTATGGGTGATCATCATCTGCGTCGCTATTATCGCAATTGCGCTATTGGTTTGGTTCATTTATGTCATGACCAAAATCAAAGGAGAATGTACACGTACTAACAAACTGCTTGCGGATGTACTCAAAAGACTGGGCCAAGGTGCAATCAACGGGGGCGGTGCATCTGTTTCCGTTTCAGACGAGTTAGCTAAATACAAAGGCTTATTAGACGATGGGGCGATAACGGAAGAAGAATATAATCTTAAGAAAATTCAGTTGCTGAATAAATAAAAAAATCCCGCTCGCCCTGCACCACCAGGACGAACGGGGTACCATCAGCCGGACGGCAAACGGTACGGCATAAACACCATGCCTATCATACCACACGCCGTCCGAACACGCAAGAGGCATTATGCCCGGAAAGGACGGCAAAATGAACGGGGTAATTTACGCAAGATACAGCAGCCACAACCAGAGGGAAGAATCCATAGAGGGTCAGATTCGCGAATGCAAGCGGTATGCAGAGCAGCACAATATTACAATAGTAGGGGAGTATGCCGATCGGGCGATTACCGGCCGCACGGATGACCGGGCGGAATTCCAGAAGATGATCCGCGACGCCGAAAAGGGACACTTCCAGGTGGTGCTTGTCTACAAGCTGGACAGATTCGCCCGTAATCGCTACGACAGCGCTACTTACAGGCTCAAGCTAAAGAAGTGCGGGGTAAAGGTTTCATCCGCCATGGAGGCCGTGCAGGACGGCCCAGAGGGCATTATATTAGAGGCTGTGCTTGAGGGCATGGCGGAGTATTACAGCGCCAACCTGTCTCAGAATATCAAGCGCGGCATGACAGACAACGCCATGAAATGCTTGGCCACCGGAGGGGGGCGCTGCCTTGGGTATAAAACCGGCCCGGACAAGAAATATGTTATTGACCCGCCCGCGGCCGATACAGTTCGGCTTATATACGAAATGTACGACCAGGGCCATACTTACGCTCATATCGTGGAAACGCTGAATAACCAGGGGCGCACCACGTTCAAGGGAACGCCATTTAACAAGAATTCGCTCGGTAAAATCTTGCACAACCGGCGATATATCGGTGACTATGTATGGGGAGATATAGTCGTAGCGGGCGGAATGCCCCAAATTGTTGACCGAGATTTATGGGAGAGGGTGCAAGCTAAATTGTCCAGGAAAGAAAAAGCCAGCGCCAGAGCGCGGGGGGATTACAATTACATTCTGTCCGGCAAGCTGTTTTGTGGAAAGTGCGGCAAGGGGATGATAGGGGATCACGGTACAAGCCGGAACGGCGCTAAGTTTTATTATTATACCTGCTCCACCAAGAAGCACGGAGGTTCATGTTCTAAGAAAAGCGTCCGGGCGGAAAAGATAGAGGCCGAAGTAATCCGCACCACAATCCAAACAGTCTTGCAGGACGATATGATAGAGTATATTGCCGACAGAGTGATGGAATACCAGGCCAAGGACACGGAAGGGGCCACGCTCCTATCAAGCTATAATAACCGCCTCAAGGAGACGGAAACGGCCATAAACGGCATTTTAAAGGCCATAGAAGACGGTTTGTATACAGCCACAATGAAAGAACGCATGGGGGAGTTAGAGGCCCAAAAAGAGGATTTAAAGGCCAGCATCAGCCGGGAGGAAATCAACCAAAGAAAAGTGACCAGGGAAGAACTGATTTTCTTCCTCGAGCGATTCAAAGGAGGCAACCCGGAAGACCCGGAATATTGTCGGCGCTTGGTAGATACTTTTGTTAATTCTATATGGCTGTATGATGATAAGCTGGTACTCACATACAATTTCAGCGGCAACAAGAATAAAGTTACGCTTGAAATGGTTGGTGCTGCACTGGATGGATGCGCGTCCGGATGTTCGGATAAGGCTTGCGCTACTCCACCAAAAGTGTTGAAAACCAATGGTTTTCAACACTTTTTTACTTTAACAAAATCTGTTTGAAAGTACATGTATGGTATGGTAATATAAGAATAGTTTAGAGCTATTTTGGTCATAACAGTAGTAGCTACAGTCTAAGAGGTGGAGATATGGGCAAAATTCTTGGAATTGCTATCAAAAATTACGGGTCACTTAAAGATGTAAAAATGGGACAATTATATTCGGACCAAGCCGGAGTACCGCTTGGAAACATGGTCGCAATCATTGGACCTAGTGGGAATGGCAAAAGCACTTTAGCTGATGCATTCGGATTTATCGCAGATGCGCTTACAACAGATGTCGAAAGCGCATGTGATGCAAGTAATCGTGGTGGCTATGATAAACTTGTATCGCAGGGAAGCGACGGCCCGATTCACTTTGAAATTTACTATAAAGAAAATAGCAATTCTCGGCCGATAACATATGAACTTACGGTTGGAAAAGATAAGAACGATAGGCCCTATGTAAGAGATGAGCGTTTACGTCAACGTCGGCCTGGAAATAAGAGTGGTCGGCCATTGTCGTTTTTGTATCTTATTGATGGAAAAGGCTACGCTTTTGAGGGGGCTGAAGGTGGGCAAGACGATGAAGGAGTCGTAACTGGGGATAAGGTAGATGTTGAACTAAATGATATTCGGAAACTTGGAATTGTAACGTTAGGTGCTATGAAGCAGTATTCGAGAATTGAGAAATTTCTCGCATTCTTAAAAAGTTGGTATTTGTGCTACTTTACGCCTGATACTGCACGGCAAGTTCAAATAGCGGCACCTGCCCCCTATTTAAACCGTACAGGAAGCAATTTGAATAATGTGGCTCAGTTTATGTATCGTGAAAATCCAAGTGATTTTAGAAAAATCCTTGCGAACATTCAGACTAAGATTCCCAATATAAACAGAATCGAGCCTGTAAGAATGCAAAATGGACAGATGGTATTAGAGTTCTGGCAAAATGGGTTTAGTGAGCCCTTTTTTTCTCAGAGAATGTCAGATGGTACTTTGAAACTGTTTGCCTATTATATGCTTTTACACGAGAAAAATCCGCGCCAATTAGTCTTTATTGAAGAACCGGAAAACGGTTTGTACCATCAGTATTTAGCGGATCTAGCTATTGAAATGTCCAAAAATGTGGGAACAGGCTACAGTAAGCAGCTGTTTGTTACCACACATAGTCCGTTCTTTGTCAATGCGCTTTCTCCTGAACAAGTATGGGTTTTAGACAAAGGACCTGATGGCTTCTCTACTATAAAACGCTCATCTGAATACGATTTTGTAAGCGATCTTGTCCAAGAAGGTGCATATATTGGCGATTTATGGAATAGCAAGTATTTTGGCTGAGGGGGACAACTATGCATTTTCAATACCTTATTGAAGATCAGTCAAGTACAGAGCTTATTCATGCGTTAATGCAAAAAGTTGTGGCGGCCTATCCTGATGTAACATATAATTGCAAGGGGTTTCGTGGACTTGGTGGATTTACAAAGAAAAATACTGTAAAAGAAACTAAAACAGGAAAATTGTTAAATGATCTAGCAACTTATTTGCGTGGGTTTAACAAAAGCCTGCAAAAATTTCCAGCCGTAATTATTGTCGTATTGGATAATGACGATCGAAATACAGAAAAGTTTAAACTTGAATTAGAAGATGTTGCAAGAAAGAATATGATATTTGTAGATCATGTATTCTGCATCGCGGTAGAGGAAGTTGAAGCGTGGTTGCTGGGAGATGAACGGGCGCTTTTGGCGGCTTATCCTGAGGCAAAAATCCAAATATTGCACGCTTATGTTCAAGATAGTATTTGTGGAACGTGGGAAGTTCTGGCGGATGCTGTTTATCCGGGCGGAAGTCAGAAGCTACATAAAGAACACGTTTCATTTATGGAGATAGGTAAACTAAAAGCAGAGTGGGCTAGGAATATAGGAATACATATGGATTTAAAAGCCAATCGCTCGCCGAGCTTTAATAATTTTATTGGTGAAATTGAAAAACGCCTTGCCTCATAATGTGGATAAATAAGAAAGCGTGTAGTCTACCCGCGTATTGAAGCGCTCTTTTGACCCGGTTTAGAGGGGTGTGTAACCGATGCAACCGGGAGCCCGGTACGTTCGGTTACACACCCCTCTTTTGACAACTGCATATCGAAACAAATTTGTTGACAAGCAACTCTCCACATGCTTTCATAAACAAGGAGACAAAACTATGAAGCCCTTCCGCATTATATATCACTGTGGGGATGAACTTACCCTGCGGACAAAAGTGAAGTCCGGTCGGTTGGCGGATGATAACGGTATTCTTACTATAGTGCCTCGCCATGAGCAACAAACCATTGCGTTAGACGCTATACGCAGCGTAGAGCTGTTTATGATGAATGGAATAGGAAGCTGCCTTAAAATTCGGAATGGGGACAGCACCATCTTTATTAGTGTGGTGCGTTTCTGCATTGCCGGTCAATTCTCGGTGGTGAACATGCTCGGCACCCGTAAGCTAAAGGCTTTACTGGAAGCCCGTATCCTGTAAGTAAACATTCACCGGCGGGGCAGACGGCCGGCGGGATTCCATTTTATATAGCAAAACCCCCGGTTCTACCGGGGGCAGCATAACTGTGACAGCGGCGATACGGCTATACGGCCGTATTTGGGGATAGCGCGCCGCCGCCTGTTCAATTCGTCCGTTTTTTGCGGATAATCACCGCCGCTATAGACGCTCCGATGACTGCCGCCGCACCGAGCACGATAAGCAGCACGCGGATGAACCACGTCGAAGTAGGCTTGCCGTCCTTGGCGGCAGAGATATCTGTCGCGGCGTCGGAATCGCCGCTTTTACGGGCGCCGATTCGATCCAGACTGTCATAATAAGCTTTTGCAACCTGTCTTTCATCCAGTCCCTGTGTGTAGATTTTGGCGCCTAGTACCACATAATTGGTAAAATCCGAAAGCATTTCTTCTTTATAGGAAACGTTGCAGCCGATCCCCAATTTATTGTATATGGCATTGCCAAGCCGGAATTGACCAGTGAATTTTTCCTGCCCAATGAGTACGCCGTTGTAATATAGCTGCAGCATACGGTCTTCCGGGTCATAGGTACCCAGCACATGCGCCACCCGTTTGGCGTCTATCCCTGTTCCTTCCAGCAGGTCGCTGCCGGCAGCCATAACGTAGTGGGGATTTTCGGAATAATTCCCCTGCGTCGAGCCCAGCTGAAAGTTCATCTGTCCTCTTTTTCCGCGCAGATACAGCGTCACGCCGCCGTCGTTGCAGGAAGTGAAGAAGCCAGAGGTCTCGGAAGGAACTTTTTCCAGCTGAACGAACAGCTCCAGAGCAAAGCCTTTCATCAGCATCTCTTCCAGCTGATCCGGGGACGACAGCTCATCAAGCCTCAGCTCAATATAATCGCCGCGTTCCTTAGCCCGGAAGCCTGTGGTCTCGTATGGCTTGTTTCGATAATGGACGGTTACATCGCCGGCTCTGCCGCCGATACCCTTGACGGTAACATGGCCCTTTTGATCCACGGGCAGTCCGTTGGCAAAGCCAAGATCAAAATATGGCTCGGGGAGTGTTACGGCGGTGTCTGGTTCTTCAGGCTCTACCAGCGCGTTGCCCGCTGTGGGATCTCCTGGGAACTTGGTTTCCGCGTTCTGTGCGGGGGTATAAGGCAGCTTCAGCACTCTAGTGCCGAACCAGGAAACCACAAACTCCTTTGTGTTTTCATTGGCCACCAGCCACGCGGTATCCGGCGCGGCTTTATAAGAGTCCAAGTCGGTTTCCGCCGTAGGCCATAACACTACCTGCGGATTGGCAAGGGAATACAGTTCCGCCGTTCCGCCGCCGTATCCATGATGCGCCAGCTGCAGAATGTCACTTTTCAACTCGCCGCCATACTTGGCCGACAGATAATCGGAGGATTCCTTGGCAGAATCTCCCAAGAACAAGATTTTTTGGCTTTTTATAGTGACAGTGAACACGCTGGAGCTGGCGTTCAGACTCATATCCCGTACAGTAAGAGGGAACAGATCCTCATAGGTGAATAGGAATTCCACCTCGGCGTCGCGGATGAAATACCGGTATCCGCTGTGTACATTGGAGACCGGTACATTCGGTATGTATTTGCGGATGTTGTTCTTAAATGTGGTAAGCCGGGCGCGATGACTATCCAGCATATAGGCGGATTCGGAATGAGCGATATCCTCCTCGTTGGGGAAATTGTAAATTAGCTTTTCTATGGTTACTTGCTTGCTATATTTTTCAATAAAATCATTAAATGTTCCGATATGGTCGCCATGCGCATGGGTGAATATCCACGCGGCTATGACGATTTCCCCGTCGGCATATTGATCCAATATCCCGTATAGCTTATCCGCCTGCGCATAATTTTTCTCAGGCCATCCGCCGTCGATCAGCAGAAAACTGCCGTCGGCCAGACGGAAAACATAGCTCATTCCCTCCCGTATTTCCTCTGTAATCAGCTGTACCTGAACCAGAAAAGGAGCGGCGGTTCCGTTATAACGGTTTTCCTCCGCTTTGCCGGGCAGCATGCTTTTATTCTCCACAGTTACGCGCAGGCTGGCGTCGTGGGGAGAGTAGGAAACGTTGACCAGACGCTTGTCAGAAAGGTACACGGCAAACCGATTGTTTCCGACCTGGTTGTCGGCATATTTTTTATAGCCTGCCTTCTCCAACTGTTCCAGGTAGGCTGTATAATCCTTGCTTTCCAGTCCGGTGTAAAGATGGGTTTCGCTGTTTCCGCCGCTAAACCGCCCTTTGTAGGTTTCGCTTTTGTATGCGCCGAAATCGAATCCGTTCTGGTTCTGCCCAGCCGCGGAAACAGTAGGCAGTGTAATCAGCGGCGCTATGCACAATATCCCGATTGCCGCCGTTAGAATCCACGAAATAACCTGTTTCATAGTACGCTCTCCTTTTTCTGTATATAATGAGGAAAACAAAAAGGCTACGAAACGCGGCCGGCCCCTATGCCGGGCCTACCTCGATGGAATAGCCGGCGAACCGCTGAAGCGTTCGGTCGTCGATTTCGCTGTCAGTGACCAGGGTCAGGGAAGCGTCCAGACGGCAGAGAAGCAAGGGCGCGTTTACAAGGAACTTATCCTTTGTTACCATGATATAGGCGGCGTCTGCCTGCTTCAGGTATGCGCGCATCAGCGAAAGATAAGCGCTGTGAATAATAAACAGCCCCTTTTCGTTAATAGCGGAGGGCGTCACAAACGCCTTGGTGATATGCAGGTTTTCCAGGGCACTGACAGCGGGTTCGCCGTAGCAGGCCATTTCTTCCTTGTCGTAGTACCCGCCGGTGAAAATAACCTGGATATCCGGAACATCCTCAAAGCTTCGCATCACGTCTACTGCATTGGTGACCACCGTCAGCCGGCACGGCTGCTTCCTCAGGCATTGGGCCAGCAGCAGGGCCGTACTTCCAGAGTCGATCGCCACCACATCGCCATCACAGACAAGACGGGCTGCTGCTGCTGCCACCGAGGACTTTGCCTTATGGTTCTGCTTTATCCGGCAGGAAAGCGGTTGCAGGTGCTGCCTTTCCGCCCGCAGGGCGCCGCCGTGGGTACGTTCTATCAGGCCCTCCTGCTCAAGTGCTATCAAGTCTTTGCGCACCGTTTCGTTTGTCACTCCAAAGCGCGTTGTCAATTCTTTGACGTCAACTGCGCCTCGCTCGCCGACCAGGACGGCGATTGCGCTTCGTCTTTCTTTCGTAAGCAAATCCAATCAAATCCAATCATTCGCAATTTAATCCAATGCCATTTTAGCGCTTAGCTAATTCATTGTCAATATGCTTTCTTCGAAATCAATAGGAGAAAACTCATGGCCAACCTGATTATCGGCAACGGCGAGGATCTCCGCGCCCTGGTGGATAGCCTGTTCACCCTGCGGGACCCGGAGAAGGAGGCGGCCCTGTCCGAGGAGGAGCGGGAGGCCCTTCGCCGGAAACGGGAAGAGGAGATCCGGCTTCTTTGAAGTTGCCCTCGGTATGGGCGGCAGCCCTTGACAGACACACAAGATATGGGGTAAAATAGGATGTTGACGTTTCCCGGTCGTCGTGCCGGGAACACTTTTTTACGGGACGCTGCGAATTCACTAGAAGGAATGAGGAAACCCATGGCAACGAAAAAGCCCGCCTACGGCAACGACAGCATCACCTCCCTGAAAGGGGCCGACCGTGTGCGCAAGCGCCCGGGTGTTATCTTCGGATCTGACGGTCTGGAGGGCTGCGAGCACGCTGTGTTCGAGATTCTGTCCAACTCCATCGATGAGGCCCGGGAAGGCTACGGCAGCCGCATCGTGACCACCCGGTACGAGGACGGCTCCATCGAGGTGCAGGACTTCGGCCGCGGGATGCCGGTGGACTACAACCAGAAGGAGCAGCGGTTCAACTGGGAGCTGATTTTCTGCGAGCTGTACGCTGGCGGCAAATACAACACCAACGAGGCGGAAAGCTATGAGTTTTCCCTGGGCCTCAACGGTCTGGGCGCCTGCGCCACTCAGTATTCCTCCGAATACATGGACGTGGAGGTGCGCCGGGACGGGTATAAATACACCCTGCATTTCGAGCGGGGCGAGAACGTGGGCGGTCTGCAAAAGGAGCCGTACGCTAAGCGGGATACCGGCACCGTCATCCGCTGGAAGCCAGATTTGCAGGTGTTCACCGATATCGCGGTGCCGGTTGAGTATTTCCGGGATATTCTGCGCCGGCAGGCTATCGTCAACCAGGGCCTGGTGTTCGTTCTCCGGTCGCAGAACGGCCGCGGCTTCGACACCGAGGAGTTCGTCTATGAAAACGGCATCGCCGACTATGTGCGGGAACTGACGGGCGAGGAGACCCTCACCGACGTGCAGGTCTGGTCGGCGGAGCGCCGTGGCCGCGACCGGGCGGACAAGCCGGAGTACAAGGTTAAGCTGAACGTGGCCCTCTGCTTCTCCAACAAGCACAACCTACTGGAATACTACCACAATTCCAGCTGGCTCGAGCATGGGGGCGCGCCTGAAAAGGCAGTGCGTTCCGCCTTCGTTTCCCAGGTGGACGCCTATCTCAAGCAGAATGGCCGGTACCTGAAGAACGAGAGCAAAATCAGCTTTCAGGACATCCAGGACTGCTTGGTGCTGGTTTCCTCCTCCTTCTCGACCCAGACCTCCTATGAGAACCAGACCAAGAAGGCCATCACTAACAAGTTCATCCAGGAGGCCATGGCCGATTTTCTGCGGCACAACCTGGAGGTGTATTTCCTGGAAAATAAGGCCGAGGCGGACAAGCTGGCCGAGCAAGTGCTCATCAACAAGCGCAGCCGGGAGAAGGCGGAAACCACCCGCCTGAACCTGAAGAAAACCCTGCAGAGCGGTAACGACCTGACCTCCCGGGTGCAGAGCTTCGTGGACTGCCGCAGCCGGAATGTGGAGGAGCGGGAGCTGTTCATCGTGGAGGGTAAGTCCGCCATGGGCTCCTGCGTCCAGGCCCGTAACCCTGATTTCCAGGCCATCATCCCCGTGAGGGGCAAAACGCTCAACTGCCTGAAAGCGGAGTACGATAAGATTTTCAAGAACGAGATCATCACCGACCTGCTCAAGGTCATGGGCTGCGGCGTGGAGGTCAAGAGCAAGGCCAACAAGGATCTGGCCACCTTCGATTTGAGCCTTCTGCGGTTCAACAAGGTCATCATCTGCACCGATGCCGACGTGGACGGCTTCCAGATCCGCACCCTTATCCTCACCATGCTCTACCGCCTGACCCCCACCCTCATTGAGAAGGGCCGGGTCTTCATCGCCGAAACCCCCTTGTATGAAATCACCTGCAAGGACGATACCTACTTCGCTTACGACGACCGGGAGAAGACGGAGGTCCTCGCCGGACTGGAAGGGAAGAAGTACACCATCCAGCGCTCCAAGGGCCTGGGCGAGAACGATCCCGATATGATGTCCCTGACCACCATGAATCCCGCCACCCGCCGCCTGGTGCAGGTCACTCCCGCCGACGCGGAGGATACGGCGCGCATGTTCGACATTCTGCTGGGGGACAACCTCAGCGGCCGGAAGGACTTCATCGCCGAGCGTGGCAGCCTCTACCTCGAGATGGTGGATGTCAGCTGACAACTGAAACGCATAGCGTTTCAGTTGTCTTGGAAAAAGCCCTTGCGGGCCAAAGCGGAGCGAATGTTAGCTGCATAGAAGAAGGAAGGATCACATGGCGAAAAAAATCCGAAAAACGCCGGTCATCGACAAGCTGCCGGATAACGCCCATATCGTGGGAGCGGGTCTGGTGGAGAACCAGAAGATCACCGATACGCTGGAGACCAACTACATGCCCTACGCCATGAGCGTGATCATGTCCCGCGCCATCCCGGAAATCGACGGGTTTAAGCCCTCCCACCGTAAGCTGCTGTACACCATGTATAAGATGGGGCTGCTGGGCTCCGGCCGCACCAAGTCGGCCAATATCGTCGGCTCCACCATGAAGCTCAATCCCCACGGCGACGCCGCTATTTACGAGACCATGGTGCGCCTGTCCGCCGGATATCAGGCCCTGCTGCATCCCTTTGTGGATTCCAAGGGCAACTTCGGCCGGTTCTATTCCTCCGACATGGAATACGCCGCCTCCCGGTACACCGAGGCCAAGCTAGCCCCCATCGCGGCCGAGCTGTTCCGCGACATCGACAAGGACACCGTGGACTTCGTGGACAACTACGACGCCACCATGAAGGAGCCCACCCTTCTGCCCGTCGGCTTTCCCACCGTGCTGGTCAACAACAACATGGGCATCGCCGTGGGCATGGCCAGCAACATCTGCTCCTTCAACTTAAGCGAGGTGTGCGAGACCACCATCGCCCTGATGAAGGATCCGCAGCACGACCTCACCGCCACCCTGAAAGCCCCGGATTTTCCCGGCGGCGGCCTGGTGGTCTACCGGCGGGAGGAACTGGAGAAAATCTACGAAACCGGTCGGGGCAGCGTGAAAATCCGCAGCGTCTATACCTACGACAAGGCCGCCAACTGCATTGACGTCACCGAAATTCCCTTTACCACCACCGTGGAGGCCATCATCGCCAAGCTGGCGGATCTGGTCAAAAGCGGCCGGGTGCGGGAAATCGCTGACGTGCGCAACGAAATCGGCCTGGACGGCCTGAAAATCACCATTGACCTCAAGCGGGGCGTCGACCCGGACAAGCTGATGAACCGGCTGTTCGCCATGTCCCCGCTGGAGGATTCCTTCTCCTGCAATTTCAACCTGCTCATCGCCGGCGTGCCCCAGGTGCTGGGCGTGCGCCGGATCCTGGAGGAGTGGATCGCCTTCCGCACCGAATGCGTGCGCCGGCGGGTGTATTTCGACCTGCAAAAAGCCAAGGACAAGCTCCACCTGCTCCGGGGGCTGGAGAAAATCCTGCTGGACATCGACAAGGCTATCCGCATCGTCCGGGAAACCGACGAGGAGGCCGAGGTGGTGCCCAACCTGATGATCGGCTTCGGCATCGATGAAATTCAGGCCGAATACGTGGCCGAAATCAAGCTGCGTCACCTTAACCGGGAATATATTCTCAAGCGCACCGAAGAGATCGACAAGCTGCGCCAGGCCATCGAGGAGATGGAGGCCGTCCTCGGCAGCGCCGCCAAGGTGCGGGCCATCATCGTCAGTGAGCTGCGGGAGATCAGCAAAAAGTACGGCCAGCCCCGCAAGACCCGCCTGCTCTACGCCGCAGATATCGAGGAGGCCGCCGCCGACGTGGAGGAGGAGATCCCCGATTATCCCTGCACCCTCTTCTTCACCGCCGAGGGCTACTTCAAGAAAATCACCCCCGCCTCCCTGCGTATGAGCGGGGAGCATAAGCTCAAGGAGGGGGACGTCATCACCCAGACGGTGGAGACCACCAACAACCGGGATCTGCTCTTTTTCACCGACAAGGGCACGGTCTACAAGGCCAAGGCCGCCGACTTCTCCGACACCAAGGCCAGTGTTCTGGGCGATTACGTCGCCGCTAAGCTGGGCTTCGACGAGGGGGAGAGCGCCCGCTACATGGCCGTCACCGGGGACTATAGCGGCTATATGCTCTTCTTCTTCGAAAACGGCAAGGTCGCCAAGGTAGAGCTGTCCTCCTACGCCACCAAGACCAACCGCCGCAAGCTGGTGGGTGCCTATTCCGACAAGTCGCCCGTCGTGGCCATCGTCCAGGCGCCGGAGGATGGGGAGTTCATGCTCACCGCCACCTCCGGGCGGATGCTGCTGGTGCATACCGGCGCCATCGCGGCCAAGGCCACCCGTAACACCATCGGCGTGCAGGTCATGACCCTCAAGGGCCGCCACCTGCTGCAAAAGGTAGAGCCCTTTACAGAGGGGATGGTCACCAAATCCAACCGCTACCGCACCAAAACCATCCCCGCCGCCGGCGCCCTGCCTCTGGCCGAGGATATCGGAGAGCAGTTGACGCTCGATTAAAGGCCGATGGCTTTACACGTGCGAAAGAAAACTTTTTCATATTTCGCACGGAAAAATGCATAGGATTCCGTTTCGCCGGGCATTCTACTGGTGGCGACGGATACAACCATTTTGCGTTTGCAGTAACCGCTGCCGGGAAAGTCCGCTATCGTTCGGTTCACTCCGTCCGGCAGCGGTCTTTTTCTTTACATATTACATAGCGGGGCAAAACCGGGACGGCGCTAATTTCCGTTTGCCGCTTGATTTTTGCCGGGATGTGTGCTAGTATACTAAGGACTGGAATTGATATACTATTTGGAGGGACAAGTAACATGAGCGTTTGGGAGATCATCATCGGCAGTGTGCTGATTGTGTTTTCGCTGCTGATTATTGCGGTGGTGCTGCTGCAGGAGGGCCGTCAGGCGAACCTGGGAGCCATTGCCGGCGCTGCCGACTCCTTTATGGAAAAAGGGAAGGCCCGCACCATGGACGCGCTGCTGGCCAAGTGGACGAAGGTCATCGCCATTACGTTTTTCGTTCTGGTGTTCGCTGGTATGCTGGTGACCAAGTTCTTATCCTAGGTAAGCGATTACGCCCTGCCCGGTTACGGTGCAGGGCGCTTTTTTTCACGCATGCCGCCCGGACGGCTGAAAGGATTGGTAGAACTATGACGGCAAAGGATATGAGAGACAGGGTGATCCGCCATTTCCGGCGGGCGAAAAAGCCCCTGAGCGCGGAGATGCTCGCTTCCCTGATGCGGCTGAAAAAATCGGAGCGTCCCCGCCTGCTGCTGACCTTGCAGCAGATGGAACGGGACGGGGAGCTGACCCAGAGCAAAAAGGGCCGGTACACCCTGGCCGACACGGCGGGCAGCGTACGGGGCCGGATACTGTCCCTCAACAAAAGCTTCGGCTTCGCCCGCCTGGAGGAAACGGGGGAGGACTGCTTCATCGCCGGACGCTACCTGGGTGACGCCCTGCCCGGCGACACGGTGGCCATCCGGATCGGTGCGCCCGATTCCCGCGGTACCCAGGGCGCGGTCGTCAAGGTGCTGGAGCCCGGCCCTCGCCTGTTCGCCGGCCGCCTGACGAGCGAGCGCGCGGATCGCTTCGCCGTAGAGCCGGACGGCGGCTTCCGCTACCCGCTGCCGGTGCGCCGATCCACCGTCGGCGGCGCCGTGCCGGGGGATAAGGTGCGCTTTGCCGTCAAGAGGAACAAGCAGGGGGACTGGACCGCCGGCATCCTGACCGTCTACGGTGCGGCGGACAGCGCCAAAAGCAGCGCCGACGCCATCATCGACAGCCGGGGCATCCCCTATGTCTTCCCGGAGGAGGTCTTCGCCCAGGCGGAGGCCCTCCGAAAAGCCGGCCTCTCCGCCAAAGAGCTGGAGGGGCGGGAGGATCTGCGGACCCTGCCGCTGTTCACTATCGACGGCCGGGACGCCAAGGATCTGGACGACGCCGTCTCTCTGGAGCGGACGGCGGACGGCTGGGTGCTGGGGGTGCACATCGCGGACGTGTCCCACTACGTGCAGGCGGACACCCCCCTGGACGTGGAGGCGCGCCAGCGCGGCACGTCGGTCTATTTTGCCGATCGGGTCATCCCCATGCTGCCCGAGGCGCTGAGCAACGGCGCCTGCTCCCTGAACGCCGGGGAGGACAAGCTTGCCCTCTCCGCCCTCATGACCCTGGACGCCGCCGGCAGCTGCCAAAGCCTCCGCCTGGTCAAATCGGTCATCGTCTCCAGGGTGCGGGGCGTGTACGACGAGGTGAACGCCCTGTTCGCCGGCACAGCGGACGAGGCGGTGCGAGCCAAATACGCGCTCGTCTGGCCCCAGCTCCAGGAGATGCGCCATCTGGCCGCCCTGCTGAAAAGGGCTGCCGAAAAGCGGGGCACCATGGATCTCATCAGTGTGGAAACCCGGTTCATCCTGGACGAGGAAGGCAAGCCCGCCGCCCTGCTGCCCCGCCAAAGCGGGGAGGCCGAGGGGATGATCGAGCAGTTTATGATCGCCGCCAACGTGGCCGTGGCCGCCCTGGCCCGCCGCAAAAAGCTGCCCTTCATCTACCGGGTACATGAGCGGCCCAATCCCGAAAAGCTGGCCCTGCTTATGGAAACCACTCGGGCCCTGGGGCTGAAAACCCCGCTGCAAAGCGACGATTTACCCCAGATGGCCCTGAGGGAGCTGATGGAGGAGGCCCGGGATACCCCTTACGCCCGGCTGGTCAGCGAGCAGCTGCTGCGCTCCATGGCCAAGGCGCAGTACAGCGACAACCCGCTGGGTCACTACGGCCTGGCCCTCCAGGATTACTGCCATTTCACCTCGCCCATCCGGCGGTATCCGGATCTGGCCATCCACCGGATTCTGAGCGATCATCTGGCCCATACCCCTAAGGCGGCCCTGTACGACCGGTACGGCGCTTTTGTTCGGGCCGCGGCTGCGTCCTCCTCCGAGTGCGAGGTGCGGGCCATGACCGCCGAGCGGGACTGTGAGGCCTGCTACAAGGCGGAATATATGCTGGGCTTCCTCGGGCAGACCTTCCCCGGCGTCATCGTCTCCGCCTCTGACTTCGGCCTGTATGTGGAGCTGGAGAACACCGTCACCGGCCTGCTGCGCCTGGAGCACCTGCCGGAGGAGGAGCTGCGCTTCAATGGCGTGGCCTCCCTGACCGATCCCCTGGGCCGTCCCCGCTACACCGTGGGGCAGTCCATCGATATCCAGGTGGCGGCCTGCGATGTGTCCATGGGCCGGGTTAGCTTCACTCTCCCGCCGTCCGCCGATTAATTTATCGCCGCGCGCTCGCCGATGATTAACGCGTCATATCCTGCCAATACTCTGCATAAGAATAGAGACGAAGGGCAGGATATTGGCGATGGAGAGTGTTCTGAAGCGGGCGATTTTGCGCGGCGAACAACAGCAGGAGTGCGATGTGCTGCAGGCCATCCGCGAGGTGTGCCGCCAGCTGGACAGCGTACAGGCGCGTTTTGAGATGGAGAGCGACAGCGATTTGATCGACGCCTGCATCTACGAGATGGAAGCCCTGCGCGCCCGGTACCGGTTTTTGCTTCGGCAGGCCAAGCAGGAGGGGCTCACCGCCTGCGCCAACACACCGCTGTGGGATAACAAAGCCTAAGCGGCCTCGCGTCCCCTGGCCTTCTGATTTTATGGGCCCGAAACGGACAGGTTTCCGCCGGGCGGGAAAGGCTGAGAAGGTCATGAGTCTGGGCATGTGGATCGCTGTAGGGATTGTGGGGAGCGCCGTCGCGCTGGCGGTAATCATCGCGCTGTTCCGGTCGGGGAAGCCGATACGGGGCCTGGTGGGCACGGGCGCTCAGGGGATATGCGCCCTGGCGGCCGTCAACGTGGCGGGCGCGTTCACCGGCGTGTCCCTGGGGCTGAATCTCCTGTCGGGGCTGAGCTGCGTGGTGCTGGGCATCCCCGGCGTGGTGACGCTGCTGTTTTTAAAGCTGATATTCAACGGATAACCAAAAAGCGGAGGAGCCGATTCGGCTCCTCCGCTTTTTTTCTTATGCCCGGGCCGTTCCGGCCTATTTCAGCCGGATGGCGATTTCCGTGTCCGCCCGTCGCATCCCCGCGTCCCCGGTCAGAATGGCCAGCAGGCTGCGGTAGAGCAGGGTGGGATCGTCCAGAAAATTTTCCCGGATAAGCCCCGCCTGCATGTCGTCCGCCACCCGCAGGGAAACGGACATGAGGGGAGAGGCGCTGTCCTGGATGGTGCAGGTCACCCGGTAGCCGTGATCCAGCTTTTCCAGCTCCACGGTGTTCTCCTGCTCCCGCCGGATGCGGGTCAGCAGCTGCAGCGCCGCCTTGACCGACCGTTCCCGCAGAGTGTAGGGGATCATCCCCGCCAGGGTGTCGCCCACCTGCCGCCCCGTTTCGGTCAGGGAGATGCGGCCCTCCTTCTCGGTCAGGTGCCCCTGCCGGGCCAGCTCGTCCACGGCGGCGGCGGTCTCGAAGAAATTGGCCATGCCATTGCCCGCGATCAGCTCGGTCACCATCTGACGCTCCATGGGCTCGCCCACCCCGAGCAGCATATAGCAGATCAGTATTTTGATTTCCTGCGACGTATATAAGCCGCCGGGCTCCACCCCGGCGGAAAAGGCATCCTGAATCGGCATCGTTGATGACTCCTATTATATAAAAACTCAGTATTACTGTATCACAATCCCGACCGAAAGGGAAGTGGGATTTTACACAAGAAACAGCCGGCGGCTTCTCCGGATCTTTTTCTCGGGAAAAATGGCGGTTTTTCTTGACAATCCGGCGGAAAACGAGTAAATTTTTAATGATATGCGCGGAATTTTGCCACCCACATTCTCGCGGCAGAGAACGGCGGGAGGGGCTTTCGCGCGCAATGAAGGAGGGAACCCAACCATGAACGTTTTTTCCAGGGTGAATCAGGCGCTGTTTCCCGGTGCCAAGGAGTACCCCAAGGTCGGCGCGGGCAAAATGGCGCTGCTCGGCCTGCAGCACGCCTTCGCCATGTCCTGTGCCACCATCCTGGTGCCGCTGCTGACCGGGCTGGACGTGGGCGTGGCCCTGTTCGCCGCCGGTATCGGCACCTTGATTTTCCACCTGTGCACCCGCGGCAAGATGCCCACCTTCCTGGGCAGCTCCTTCGCCTTCATCGCCGCCCTGCAGGCGGTCATCGGCGGCGACAAGGCCAATATTCCCAAGGCCATGGGCGGCATCATCGTGGCCGGCCTGTTCTATGTGGTGCTGGCCCTGCTCATTCGGCTCTTCGGCAGCAAATTTATGGACAAGCTCTTTCCCCCGGTGGTGCGGGGCGTGGGCATCGCCATCATCGGCCTGAACCTCGCGAGCGCCGCCATCAATAACATCCAGGGCAATGGCATTACGCTGTTCACCCCTGCGTATTATTGGAGCTGGGGCATCGCCATCGCGGTCTGCCTGACCGCCGTCATCCTGTCCAGCTACGGCAAGGGCATGGTCAAGATGTCCTCCATCGTCATCGCCCTGGCCGCCGGTTATGTCCTGACCCTGATTCTGACCAAGACCGGCCTGGCCCCGGCCGCGCTGATGGATATGGGGAAAATCGCCAATCACGGCTGGGTCGAAATCCCCAACTTCGTTCTGCCCCAGTTTGACCTGAAGGCCATCGGCATGATCGCCCCCATCGCCATCGTCACCTGCGTGGAGCACGTGGGCGACGTGTACGCCAACGGCTCGGTGGTTGGCAAGGACTTTACCAAGGATCCCGGCCTGCACCGCACCATGCTGGGCGACGGCCTGGCCACCATGGCCGCCGGCCTGTTCGGCGGTCCGGCCAACACCACCTATTCGGAGAACACCGCCGTTCTCGCCGCCACCGGCAACTACAATCCTGCCTCCCTGCGGCTGGCGGCCCTCATCGCCATCGCGATCAGCTTCTTCGGCAAGGCCATCGGCGTGGTGGAAACCGTGCCGAATTGCGTGCTCGGCGGCGCCTGCATCGTGCTGTATGGCATGATCTCCTCCGTGGGCCTGCGCACCCTGGTGGAGAATCACGTGGACTTCACCAAAAACCGCAATCTCTGCATCGCGGCGGTGATGCTGGTGCTGGCCATCGGCGGCGCCGTCATCGGCGGCCCGGCCTTTAGCGTCTCGGGCATCGGCCTGGGCATTCTGGCGGGCATCCTGCTCAACCTGGTGCTGCCCGAAGCCAAAAAGGAGGACGCCGGCCTGGTGCCCCACTATCTCAAGGAAGACGAAATCGACGAGGAGCGCGACTAAACCCCGGACGCTTTCGCCATACCGCCCGGTGCCGCCTTCGCGCGGCGCCGGGCCGCTTTATACACACGTGAAAGGAAGTGGCTTCTCATGGCCATCGAAAAAGTCAAGGAATACCTCAAGACCTTCGGTCGGGACGGGGACGTGCAGGAGTTTGACGTGTCCAGCGCCACCGTGGAACTGGCCGCTGCGGCTCTGCGCACCGACCCGGCCCGCATCGCCAAAACCATCTCCCTGTATGGCGACGACGGCTGCCTGCTGATCCTCGCTGCCGGGGACGTGAAAATCGACAATGCCAAATTCAAGGCCCAGTTCGGCAGGAAGGCCAAAATGCTGGCCCCCGAGGATGTGGAGCCCCTGACCGGCCATGCCCCCGGCGGGGTCTGTCCCTTTGCCAATCCTGCGGGCGCTCGGGTGTACCTGGATGTCTCCCTGCGGCGTTTCGACGCGGTCTATCCGGCCTGCGGCAGCGCCAACTCTGCCATCCGCCTGACCTGCGAGGAGCTGGAGAAGCTGTCGAATTCCCAGGGCTGGATCGACGTCTGCAAGCCGAAAGAGCCGGTGAACGCCGGTTGAAACAGCGGCTGCTTGATTTTGTGAAACGGGAGCCGGTGCTCCTGGTCTCGGCGCTCCTCGCGCTGGTTTCCGCGTGCTTTGCGCCCCCTTCGGCGGCGTATCTTCAGTATATCGATTTTCGCACCCTTGGCATCCTGTTCTGCCTGATGGCGGCGGTGGCCGGCCTGTCGGGGGCAGGGGTGTTTGTGGTGGCCGCCCGCCGGCTTTCCGCCCGGGCCCGCCACGTCAAGTCCCTGTCTCTGTTCCTGACCCTGCTCTGCTTTTTGTCCGCCATGCTGATCACCAACGACGTGGCCCTCATCACCTTCGTGCCCCTGACCCTGCTGCTGTTGGAGGGGCTGGAGCAGCGGCACCGGATCTTCGTGGTGGTTATGGAGACGGTGGCCGCCAATCTCGGCAGCATGCTTACCCCGGTGGGCAACCCGCAGAACCTGTATCTCTACGCCCGCTATGGGATCGGTGCCGGCGAGTTTTTCGCCGTGACCGCCCCGGTGTGGGCCGCGGGCCTTCTGCTGACGGTGCTGGCCGTGGGCCTGTCCCGTCTGCCGCGCACCCCGGTGCCTTATCTGCCTGCGTCCGGCCCTATCTCCCGGCGCACCGCCCTGTTTTACGGCGCGGTGTTTCTGCTCAGCCTCTTGGCCGTGTTCCGCCTGCTTCCCTGGTGGCTGGTGCTGGGGGCGACCGTCGCCGCCGTGGCCGTCGCGGATCGCCGCCTGTTCCGCTCGATCGATTACAGCCTGTTCGCCACCTTCGTTTTCTTTTTCATCCTGGTGGGCAACCTTGGCTCCCTGCCCGTCGTCCGGGACATCCTGTCCCGCCTGCTGGCGGGCCGGGAACTGCCGGTTTCCATCCTGGCCAGCCAGGCAGTCAGCAACGTCCCCGCCGCTTTGCTGCTCTCCGGCTTCACCGAAAATTGGAAGCCCCTGCTCGTCGGGGTCAATATCGGCGGCCTGGGCACCCTGGTGGCCTCCATGGCCAGCCTCATTTCCCTGCGCCTGTACGCCCGCGCCCCGGGCGCGCGCGGCGGACGCTATTTTCTGGTGTTCACCGCCGTTAACGCGGTCTTTCTCCTGGTGCTGGGCGGCGGGGCTCTTCTGCTGCTGTAGCGTTTCCAGCAAGGCGGGCTTGTCCTGCCCGCGGCCGTATGGTACAATAGAAGCAAGCTCTTGCTTGGCCTACATGGAATTTCAAGGAACGGAAGGTTGAACCTATGACGAATATCCGGTGTCTGCGCCTGCACATGGCGGCGCTGTGCCTTTTGCTCGCGAGCCTGCTGGCCGCCGCGCTGGCTGGCTGCCATCAGCCCGCCGCTACCTCGAGCGACGGGGGAGAGAGCCTGGGCCTCATCAGCGTGCCTCCGCTGCTTTCGGTGGATATGGCCACGCTGCTGACGGCGCAGCAGGTTTCCGACGCCCTGGCGACGGAGGTGACCGGCCCCCAGATTTACGAGGAGGTCACGGCCCATTTCGAGTCGGAAGACGCTCTGACCACCGCCGACATCACCCTTAACGAGGTGACCCGGGAGGTCTTCGACGTCCAATTGGCCGTCATCCGGGAAACCTATACCGACCTGGAAGAAGCGCCCAACCTGGCGGACGCCGCCTTCTGGAGCCAGGAGAACAAGGAACTGATCCTTTACGGGAAGGGGTATATGGCAAGCATCGTGGTGGATATCCACGGCGTAAGCGAGGACAACGCCAACCTCCTGGGGGCCCGGCAGCTGGCCTCCCTCGTGCTGGATAAGCTATAAGAAAAAACGGGCCGTTTCGGCCCGTTTTTTTCAGGCTGTCAAAGAAGTACCCGGAGGGAAGGGGAGGTGTGGAGGGGGAACCGTCAGGGTTCCCCTCTCCGCGTCGAGCGAAGCGGATAACCCGCCCGCGGGCGTCAAAAGTGGGGGAGCATCCCCCACTTTTGTTCAGCTTGGCGAAAAGTTCGGCTCTCGCCGGACGCTTTCGCCAAGCTGAAACGGGCCGTTTCGGCCCGTTTTTTTATCTCCCAGCGCCTTCTTTTCCCGGAATCCCCGGCTTTTTTGGCGTTTTTCTCACCTCCCGCCCCGCGCGGCATAGAATGGAGCAAGAAGCCAATGCAAGGGAAAGGGATGACCGATATGGGAGAGAACATATTGCTGGTGGCGGTGCTCCTGCTGGCGCTGTACGGCTGCACCCAGCTCATCCGCTGGCTGGTGCTGCGCCTCCTGACACCGCCGGCGCGGGATAAGGGCGTGCGCATCCTGCCGCTGAACGGCCATAGGGACGACTTGGAATACCTGGTGCGGGCCGCGGTGGTGCAGCGCCGTTGGGCGGGCCCGCTGCTCAAACCGGAACGGCTGATTCTGCTGGATACCGGCCTGGACGAGGAATCCCGGCAGGTGGCGGAGCTGCTTTGCCGGGACGCCGGCGTCGAGCTATGGGATCTGGACGCCCTGCTCGAGCAGTTCCCCGAAGGGGCGTCGGTGCCGGAATAACCGGCGGTTTTCCCGCGGCCCCTTTACAACCGGGGGCGGTTCCACTATAATAGAATGTATGTTTGGCGAACCGGGTTGGAAAGGCGTTGGAGCGTATGGAATACCAAAGGGAAGACGAGGGCCTGCAGTCCCTGACCGGCACCGTGGAACGGGTGGTGTTCCGCAACGAGGAAAACGGCTGGACGGTGCTGGAGCTGGAGGCGGAAGACGAGCTGCACAAGGTGGTGGGGGTGCTCCCCTCGGTCAACGTGGGGGAGCGCCTGCGCCTGCTCGGCGCCTGGGTGGAACACGCCAGCTTTGGTCACCAGTTCCGGGCGGAACACTGCGAATCCCAGCTGCCCACCAACGCGGCCGCCATCCTGCGGTATCTCTCCTCCGGCGCGGTCAAAGGCGTCGGCTCCGCCACCGCTGTGCGCATCGTGGAGAAGTTCGGGGAGGAGACCCTGAACATCCTGGAGCAGGATCCCCTCCGCCTGGCCGAAATCCGGGGCATCAGCCGGGACAAGGCCAAGAAAATCGGGGAGGATTTCGCCTCCCAGTTCGGCCTGCGGGAGGTCATGATGACCTTTTCCCCCTATGGACTGACCCCCAACGAGGCGCTGCGCTGCTGGAAAAAGTGGGGCGCCGCCACCATCAAGAAAATCCGGGACAACCCGTATCTGCTCTGCTCCACCGGCCTGTACATCGGGTTCGAGCGGGCGGATCAAATCTGCATGGCCATGAACGGCGAGGCGGACAGCGCCAACCGCATTGAGGCCGGCCTGCAATACATCCTGCGGCATAACCTGAACAACGGCCATACCTGCCTGCCGGCGGACAAGCTGGTTCCCACCGCCGTCACCCTGCTGAACGTCCCGCTGGAGAGAATCGAGGCTGTGCTGGCTGAAATGATCGCCGGCCTCGACGTGCGGGAGGTGGTCATGGGCGGCCGCTCCTATATCTACCTGCCCCATCTGTATCAGGCGGAGAAATACGCCGCCTCCCGCATCTGTCTCATGACCGGCTTCCCGCCGGCGGTCAGCCGAAATATCGAGGCCGGCATCGACGCCATCGAGGCCAGCAACCACATCCATTACGAGGCCCAGCAGCGCCGCGCCATCGTGGAAGCGGTGACCAAGGGCGTGCTGGTGCTCACCGGCGGCCCCGGCACCGGCAAGACCACCACCCTGCGCGCCATCATCACCCTGCTGGAGGGGATGGGGGAGACGGTGGCCATCGCCGCCCCCACCGGCCGCGCCGCCAAGCGGATTTCCGAGCTGACCGGCTGCGAGGCCAAGACCATTCACCGCCTGCTGGAGGTGCAGTGGGACGAGGCGGACGCCGCTGTCTTCGCCCGCAATGAGAAAAATCCCCTGGATGCCGACGCCCTGGTGGTGGACGAGGTGTCCATGGTAGACGTGCTGCTTTTCGACAGCCTGCTGCGCGCCCTGAAATCCGGCTGCCGCCTGATCCTGGTGGGGGATACCGACCAGCTCCCCGCCGTCGGCCCCGGCAGCGTGCTCCACGATCTCATCGACAGCGGCGTGCTCCCGGTGGTGCAGTTGACCGAGGTGTTCCGCCAGGCGCAGGAGAGCCATATCATCCTGAACGCCCACCGCATCGTCAGCGGTCAGCAGCCCGAGCTGTCCTATAAGCAGGGGGATTTCTTCTTCCTGCGGCAGACCAGCCCCCAGGGCGTGACCTGCACGGTGCTCGACCTGTGCGCCCGCCGCCTGCCCGACTCCTACGGCTATACCGTGTTCAACGGCCTGCAGGTGCTCTGCCCCGGCCGCAAAGGGGAGCTGGGCACCCGCGAGCTGAACCGCCGCCTGCAGGAGCTGCTCAATCCCCCCGCGTCGGAAAAGAACGAGCTGACGGTGGAAGGCGTGCTGCTGCGCATAGGGGACAAGGTGATGCACACCCGCAATAACTACGACATCGGCTGGACGCGGGACGACGGGGAGTTCGGTAGCGGCGTGTTCAACGGGGACATCGGCGTGCTCGAGCAGGTGGATCCCCGCGGCGAAAGCGTCGCCGTGCGGTACGACGATCGGGTGGCCCTCTACTCCCGGCAGGACGCACAGGATCTGGAGTTGGCCTACGCCGCCACCGTGCACAAAAGCCAGGGCAGCGAGTTCGAGGCCGTGGTCGTCCCGCTGTATCACAACCAGCGGCAGCTGTGCTATCGCAATCTGCTGTATACCGCCGTCACCCGGGCCAAATCCCTGCTCATCCTGGTGGGCAGCCGGGACACCATCCAGGAGATGGTGGAGAATAATCGCAAGACCCTGCGCTATAGCGGCCTGCGCTATTTCCTACTGGAGGCCGGCGCTATGGACCTGTAACAAACCGGGGGGATCCTATGCATCGTTTAAAAGAACTGCGTTTGGAAAAGAAATATACCCAGGTAAAAATTCAGATGCTCACCGGTATAGACCAGAGCGATTATTCCAAAATGGAGAAGGGCACGCGGTATATGAGCCTGGAGCAGTGCCGTCGGCTGGCGCTTGCCTTGGGCACCAGCATGGATGACCTCGCCGGTCTCACCGACGAGAAAGCGCCCTATCCGCGGGTAAAGCCGTGAGGCGGCTGAGCGCCGTCCGCCGGCTGCTGGCCGTCCTCTTCCCGGAGCGGTGTGCCTACTGCGGCCAGGTCGTCCGCTGCGGGGAGGGCTGCTGCCCCCGCTGCGCCGAAAGCCTGCCCCGCATCCTCCCGCCCGTCTGCCCGCTCTGCGGCCGGGGAAAGGCGAGTTGTACCTGCCGCGGCCATCGCGGCCCCCTGGACGGCCTGGCCGCCCCGTTTACCTACGAGGGCGCGGTTCGGCAGGGCATCCTGCGCCTGAAGGAGGAGGGGGACGCTACCGCCGCTGCTACCCTGGCCGCCGAAATGGCGGATGCCGTCCGCCGTGCCTGGTCCGAAGCCGCCCCGGAGCTGGCCGTACCCGTGCCCGTCACCCGGCGCAAACGGGCGCGTAAAGGCTTCAACCAGGCCGCCCTGCTGGCCGAAGCCCTGGCCCGGGAGTTGAATATCCCCTGTGTGAAGGCCCTCGTCAAATGCCGGGAAACCCGGCCCCAGAAGGAGCTGGCCGCCTGGCAGCGCAGCGGCAATCTGCTGGGCGCCTTCGACGTGCGCCCCGGCACGCCGCTGGCCGGCAAATGCGTCCTCCTGGTTGACGACGTCTCCACCACTGGGGCCACGCTGGAGGAATGTGCCAAAATGCTGAAAATTCAAGGCGCCGCCCAGGTGCTGGGCATCGCGGCCGCCCTCACCCCCGGCAAAAAAGAGGCGGCTTGTCAAAAAAGGGAATCTGACATATAATAAGGAAAGCCGTCTGAAATCGTCGGACTCTGCCGTAAAGGATGGGATGAACCAATGCCCGGCATGGATCTGGGAATCGACCTGGGAACCTCCCAGGTGGTCATATATGCGTCCGGCAAGGGCGTGGTGCTCAAGGAGCCGGCCGTCATCGCGGTGGACAGCCGCGACGGCCACATCGTCGCCTGCGGCCAGGATGCCTACGATATGCTGGGGCGCACGCCGGACTCCATTACCGCCGTGCGTCCGCTGGCCAAGGGCGTCATCGCGGACTACGATTACGCCGAGCGGATGCTGCGCTACTTTGTGCGCAAGGTCTGCGCCTATAAGATTTTGAAGCCCCGCGCCGCCGTCAGCGTCCCTGCCTCTGTCACCGAGGTGGAGCAGCGGTCGGTGGTGGAAGCGGTTTCCGCGGCCGGTGTGCGCCGGGTGGTGCTCATCGAGGAGGCCGTGGCCGCGGCCATCGGCGCCGGCCTGGACGTCAGCGCCGCCCGGGGCAGCATGGCGGTCAACATCGGCGGCGGCACCACCGATGTGGCCGTGCTGTCCCTCAAGGGCATCTCCACGTCCAGCTCCCTGCGGGTGGGCGGCGACGACATGGACGCCGCCATTGTCCGCTATCTGCGTACCAAATATAATCTTATCATCGGCACCCGCATGGCTGAAAGCATCAAAAAATCCATCGGATCCGCCATGCCGCCGGAGACTGCCTCTGTGATGGAGGCCAAGGGCCGGGACGCTCTCACCGGCCTGCCTGCCGTGCGCCCGGTGGACGCCCTGGAAATCGGGGAGGCCCTGTCTGAACCGCTGATGGAGATGCTCTCCGGTGTGCAGCGGGTGCTGGAAACCACCCCGCCGGAGCTGGCGGGCGACGTCATGGAGCACGGCATGGTGCTCACCGGCGGCGGTGCAAAGCTCGTCGGCCTCGCCCAGTTTATCCAGACCAATACCGGCGTCTCCTGCCGGGTGGCCGAACAGCCGGACGAATGCGTGGCCGTCGGCACGGGCAAGGCGCTGAAATTTGCCAAGCTCCTGTCCGCCGGTGTCTACGATGTCGACCAATTCAGCTATCATTTGTCCGAAACCTTGACCAATTAAACGCCGAAATCCCCCCGGAACCGTCGTTCCGGGGGGATCTTTTTTACTATGCTTAAGCATGTAGAACCCTGAGCAGAGCGCAGGGTTCTACAAAAAACCGCCCGCTAGGCGGGTGGGATTAGAA
>ERZ856578.1247-NODE-1247-length-49177-cov-4.326701_pt1 | contig 49177 bp, 52 predicted proteins | sample MGYA00514384_ERZ856578 | MGnify/ENA primary metagenome ERZ856578 (study PRJEB29103, sample SAMN06111958) | human gut metagenome | biome: human gut; feature: ankylosing spondylitis patient; material: healthy_person | host: Homo sapiens | place: China:Hangzhou...
TTTTTTTTTTTTAATGATACGGCGACCACCGAGATCTACACTCTTTCCCTACACGACGCTCTTCCGATCTATGGGGAAGTGGTAAAAGTTTTGTACTGGAAAAGATTCAAGGACGTCTTCAGATGGAACAATCAGAAACAATAAATGCAGATCGTTATTTTGTTGTTCGATATGATTGTTGGAAATATGACTACTATGAAGAACCAATCGGTGCTATCATCTCTGTGTTAAAAGAGCAGATAGAACAGTATGTGAATCTATTAAAAGATGAAACTAAAAGAAAAATGTTAGCAGTTGTAAAAAATGCAATAATCCAAATTGCCGTTGAGGCAATTAAAACAAAAACTGGAGTAGATTTGGAAGGAATTGATCAAAGCTCTGAAGATGATGCTGATATATATGATAGATATTTTGGTTTCCAGAATGTAGTTAAGGGAGTACAAGAACAAATTAGAAAAATAGCAAAAGATCAAACGGTAGTTATTATTGTTGATGAGTTAGACAGATGCTTACCTTTGTATGCGATTAAAGTATTGGAACGTATTCACCATGTATTTAATGATTTGGAAAATGTGGTGGTGATAATTGCAATGGAGAAAAAGCAAATTGAAAATTCATTACATCAAATTTATGGGGAGAAAATGGATGTTGATCGATATTTGAAGAAGATTATATCGTTCAGCTTTAGACTTGATAATGGATCCGCAAAAAATTATTGTGAGAAATATGCAAGTTACATGGCTCTGTATAATATTCAACAAAAGGATGAATTGGAAAGCTTTCTTAAAGAAATTACTTCTGGAATGGATATTCGTACGCAAGAGAAAATATTTGAAAAAGCAGAAAATATACATAGACTTATGGCAACACAGGAAAAGATGGATAGTGCTATACTAGCGTTTGAAATACTTGTTTTGTGTATAAAAGAAAAGATGTCAATAGTTAATATGAAGTGGGTAATTGATGTATCTGGCTATCCAAGCATTGAGAATGCGGTTGGAAAGACATACTTTGATACCATAAGAAGTTATGTGAATCATATTAGAAAACATCCTGCAAGAAAAAATTCTGAATTTGTTTGTAATGAAAGATATTTTATTGATAGAATGATATTTATAATTGCTGGATTGTACAATGAATATGAAAATGGTGAGTGTGGTTCATTTTATTGTTCAGATAGAGAAATGAAACAAAAATTGAATTTCTCGAAAGAAATTTATGGATTATTGATAATGTAGTGGTCAAAATGAGATAAATGCAGAGTAGATTAAAAAAAGTGACTTAAATAACGAAAGGAGTACGTTGGGCTATGACATTACAGGAAGTTGTTGCAAGATTCAATACGACACCATTTCTATTTGCTGGATCTGGAATTACCAGAAGGTATTATGGGTTACCTGATTGGGTTGGCCTATTAACACATTTTGCAAATAGGGTAAAGAAGGATTCGTTTGCATATCGTTATTATGAAAATAAAGCTGTAGAAGTTGATAATATAACGGAAAAACTCCCATTAGTTGCAAGCTATATAGAAAAAGATTTTAATGATGCATGGTTTAATAATGAAGAAGGTATTCGCTCTGTATCTGAAAATGTAAAAAATGCAGTTGCACGTGGTGTTTCTCCTTTTAAGGCTGAAATAAGTGAGTATATTAGGTCACTTTCAACTGTGGACCCTGTTTATGCAGAAGAAGTAGAAAAACTCAAGAGTATTGCAAAAAACAATTTGTCAGGTATTATCACAACGAATTATGATTGTTTCTTTGAAGATATTTTTGAAGGTTATAAAACTTTTGTTGGACAAGATGAATTGGTATTTTCGCAGTTACAGGGAATCGCAGAAATTTATAAAATACATGGATCGGTGCAGATGTCGGAATCTATTGTTATTAATAGAGCCGATTATCAGAAATTTCACGATAAAGGGAAATATCTTGCAGCTAAGTTGATGACGATTTTCATGGAATACCCTATCATTTTTATAGGATACTCTATTTCTGATGCAGATATTCAGGAACTTCTTGGAAATGTAATAGAATGCTTGCCTTTAGATAAGATTGAAATGTTACAAAAAAGATTTGTATTTGTTGAATACAAATCGGATTTCGTAGGAAGTGAAATCTCATCTCATTCATTAGTAATAGATAGTAAAATTTTGGAAATGACGAAAATCATTCTTTCAGATTTTAGGTTACTCTATGATGCTTTGGCAATAAAAAAGGCAGCATTACCGGTTAAATTGTTACGCAGATTTAAGGATGAACTTTACAGTTTTGCGTTGACTCAACAACCTGGACCGACTATGCAGGTTGCATCACTGGAAGATGGCCGCATTGATGAAAATATGCTTGCTTTATCCATAGGTTTAGCTGAAACGGGTGTATACGGTTTAGCAAGAGCGGTTAATTCTGAACAATGGTATAGGAATATAATTTTACATGATTCATTTTATTCATGTGAACAGTTGCTGGAATTTGTATATCCAGAGCTTGCAAAGCAGAATTCATGGAAATTGCCAGTTTGGTATTATATTACAAAATCAAACAAAACAAGCAAATTGGCAGAAGAAAAAGCACCATATTCGTATAATGAAATTGTTACAGAAGTGACTATAAAGAGGAATAAATCAGCAATAGCTGATCGCACAGCTTGGCAAATATGGATAGATGAAAAAGGGAATTTGATGAAAGCAATTCGATTGTTAGGATGTTTGCCAGAAGATAAAATAGATATTGTTCAGTACCAAAACATTTTGGAGTCTATGTTTGCAGATAATAGCAATATTTTAAGCTCTTTGGATAGCTCAAACCGTAGTAATCTTCATAGAATGATAAGAATATATGATTTTCTAAAATACCGACAAAAAAAGACCCCGTGATTCAAGCATCTGCAAGCAGACACCATCACGGAGACTCGGACGGCTGGAATACAGGCAACATAGCATCTGTAAACAGATACCAGAAGGGCTGCGCTATAAACCTAGATGAATTATATAAAATGAAGAGATGGATGTCAATATCTAATTTTGATGTAAGCAATCAGAATTGTTACAAATTGACGGAAACCCCGATTTTACTTTAGAAAAATATGCCTGTGTTATTGAGTGTTTTGCAAAACAGCAGTGACTTTCACTGAATGAGGCACTGGGATTATTTTATCATTCCGAAGCCTATTAGTTAATGAATGACAGTGCTGTTGACTTTAATGACCCGAAAACTGCTGTTAAATGAACAGGGACAGCAAATTTATAAGCATGCATCGGAAAATGTCGGCAGTATAACGGCACAGGCGATGAAACTTCTTGGCATCAAACGGCGTAGAACCAGAGAAATATTGGTAAAAATGGTTGAAAACGGCTGGTTGAGAAAAGAAGGTGCTTCAAGAAATACAATTTATGTAAAAATACGGAAGGAAGGTAATGCAGCATGGATACAGACAAAGTAATACAAGACTTGAACCGCAGATTTGCTGCACCGCTACCAGAGTTTTATCAGCGTCGTATCATCTTTTGGTATGATACGGATAGAGAATTTGAGGATAAGCTGGACGAAGTGGTTCTGGAAAACGCAAAGGTGATTGCTCTGACTGGTAGTAATGCGTTTTCTGTAAAGAAGCTGCTTTCGGTAGACGATCTAACCACAAACTATCTGGTTTACAATCCGAATGTCTATAATCGCCCAGATGATAACTGGCTTTTGGATATAGAACTTTACAGTGAGGAGTTTCGGGCGGACTTGATTTCCATTTGGATGGATGAGATGGGACTTACATCGAATCCGGCTATGCGGAAGCTGATCAAGAATTATCGTGCCTATTTCAATGCGAAAGAGCGTCGCTTGAAAGTTAGTACACAGAATAAAGTTCTAGTAACTCCGGCGCAGCTTCACATGGCGGTTATGGCGGCAATTTGTGGATTAAAGGATGCTAAGCCTAATCAAATTTTGCGCAGTGTGTTCCACGCTGGGCTGGATTTGAATACGAATACGATTTATCAGGATTTTGTGAAATACCATGCAGATGGCGCATTTTGGGCAATGGTTCGTCAGGGATGTGGATTTGTAGAGGAGGAACCAGATCTTGGACGATTGGCAATCCACCTTCTTTTGACAGCTGCTACACGTACTATGCGGCAGGAATATCTTGCGGGACTAGACAGGTTCATATCCATGCCACATCAGGCATATTGTTATGATTTTATTTCTGAATGGCTTCATAGCGACAAGGTGAATTCCAGCGAAGCTGGAAGAGAAAGTGGCCTGGGCCGAGATATTCAGCGGTTATATGATGTTGCACGGTATGTAGAAGATGAAGTCCATCTGCGTCAGCGGTTTGAAAAGTTGACTGTGGATGATTTGAGCAGAACTGAATGTTTCCCATGCATCAATGAAGTAATTCTGACAAAACTGATGACGGAAATCAGTGACCATATCATTGATATAGATACGATTACATCCACTGTTGAAAAGCGAAGAACTTGTGCATGGTATGAGCCGTTTAAAAACTTTTATGATGGCATTTTACAGGTGGCGAATATGCAGAATTTCTTTAAGGAACATTCTGCGGGATTCCATACTGCAGAAGCAAAAGGCATCTGGAAAGAATATACGGAAAGTTACTATCAGATGGATACTTATTATCGGTTATTCCATTTGAGTTTCCAAAAGAGCCTGGAGACATCCAATATTTTGCTTGATGATTTGTTCAAACATGTTGTCGATAAGGTGGAAGGACTTTATACACATTGGTTCTTGGGTGAGCTTGGCAACAATTGGTCGGACGTATGTGCAGATGAATTGGCAATTTATGGAAAGGTTTTGGAAGTACCGCAGCAGGAAGATTTTTATGATTCCCGTATTAAAGCTTCAGATACTAAGGTGTTTGTGATTATTTCAGATGCCATGCGATATGAAGTGGCAGTTGCTATGGCGGATCAGCTTCAAAGAGAAACACAGAGCAAGGTTTCTATCAGCAGTATGCAGAGCATTTTTCCTTCTATTACAAAGTTTGGCATGGCAGCATTATTACCACATAATGAACTGACGGTAGAACTTCGAAATGATAATTTGGCTGTATTAGCGGATGGACAACCAACATCAAGCGGCTATCGGGATAAAATCCTGAAATCAGATAATCCTGAAAATGTAGCGGTGAAGTATCATGATATTATCACAATGAAGCGGCCAGAACGAAGCGAGTTAGTGAAGGGAAAGGATAAAGTGGTTTATATTTATCATGATACTATTGATGAGGCCAGCCACACTTCTGACACTGCGGTTTTTGCTGCATGTGATAAGGCAATTTCAGAATTGAAAAATCTTGTTCGAATTATTGTAAATGAGTTTGGTGGTACGAATATTTTAATCACGGCTGATCATGGATTCCTTTATACCTATAGTCCTCTAACGGAGGATGAGAAGGTAAGCTTCTGCACAGCGGAAAAAGTAGATACCGACGCTGTAAAAAAAGAAAGTGCAAAACGGTGTGTAGAATATGGCAGACGTTATGCGATTATGCAGAAAGGAGAACAGCCAAATTACCTGTTACCTGTGAAGCTTTTGAGCGGCAATACAGAGTTTGATGGGTTTGCACCGAGAGAAAGCATTCGTATTAAGATGAATGGCGGTGGTATGAATTACGTGCATGGTGGTATCAGTTTACAGGAAATGGTGGTTCCGGTGATTGAGTATCATTATCTTCGCAATGATTCTATGGAATACAAGCGTAATAAGCAGAAATATGATACCAAGCCAGTAACAATCAGTCTGCTGTCTGCCAACCATAAAATTAGTAATATGATTTTTTCCCTGAACTTCTACCAGAAGGATGCTGTCAGTGCCAACCGTGAAGCGGCTATCTATCAGCTTTATTTTACAGATGAAGATGGAAAGCAGATCAGTGACGTTCAGAAGGTCATTGCAGATAAGACCAGCGATAACGGTGTTGAAAGAACATTCCGGTGTCAGTTTAATTTAAAATCTTTGAAATACAGTAACACAGCGACTTATTATCTGGTAATTACAGATGAACAGGGATCACGGATGCTGCAGCGTAAGCCATTTCAGATTGACATCGCTTTTGCAGTGGACGAGTTTGATTTTTTTAGTTAATACCGCAGAAGGATAGGAAGATGGAGCAATTTACAGAGAGAGAAAGCACTCGTGAAGAAATAAAGAACAAGCTCCGCCAGAACTTTGACGGTAAGATTGTTCGGAAGGACTTGACAAAGAAAATCAAGGAAGGCGCAAATGTTCCGGTATACGTCCTTGAGTTCTTGTTAGGTCAATATTGCAGTTCAGATGATGAAAATGTTATTGAAAAGGGCGTACAGACGGTAAAACGGATTCTTGCGGATAATTTTGTTCGTCCGGACGAGTCACAGAAGATTCTTTCTCAGCTGTGTAAAAAGGGCAGTCACACAATCATTGATATGGTGACTGTCCGACTGGATATGAAACGAGATTGCTTTTTTGCAGAATTTTCTAATCTGGGTATTGATAATGTACCGATTGCTGATGAATATCCGGAAAAGTTTGATCGTTTGCTCTGTGGTGGAATTTGGTGTATCGTGCAGTTGGATTACGAGGTTGAAGGAGATAATAATTTTGGTATTGAAGATATCAATGGAAATCCGCTTCGTTCCAAACAGAAAAAGCAGAAAGATATTTCTCCAATTAGTATTCGTAAGCTGACGCCGATCCAGATGCCGCATATTGATATTGATGAGCTGAAACAGGGACTAAAAGCTTTTAGCAAGGATGAATGGTTGGATATTCTTCTTCGTTCTATCGGCATGGAGCCAGATGAATTTACATACCGTGAGAAATATGTGAACTTTAGCTATATAGATTTAGATACTTTTGAGGAGAGATTTGTTTCAGTGCCAGAGCAAGGAAGCGGCAAACTGATACCGGATGGTATTTGTAATCCTGGTCAGGTTTATATGATAAGCCAAGGAAAGTCCGGCATGATAGGTGTATTTCGCTTGGAAAGTCAGATGTTGCCAGGCAATGGAAAATTTGATCGTACAGGTCTTGGGAGTGACCGTGATTGCAAAGAATCCACAAACACGGCTTTTAATTTTTTGAAGGCTAATGGGAATCGGATCAGCGGCAGTATCAGCACTACGTTGAAAGACTACATTATCAATTATCAGGATTTGCAAGGAATTGGTATGGCAGGTAAATTGGCTCTTCCAACACTGATTGCATTGTGTAGTATTGCTCTTGGACGTTCTACGGTTAGTACACTTGCTGTATTGGGAGAAATCAGTATTAGTGGTACACTTCTGAAAGTGGATGAGCTTGCCAACAGCTTACAGGTGTGTCTTGATAGTGGTGCGAAAAAAGTGTTGCTTCCAATTACCAGTGCGGCAGATCTTGGCACTGTGCCACCAGAACTGATAGGAAGTTTCAATCTTATTTTTTATAGTAGTGCGGTGGATGCGGTGTTTAAGGCATTAGGGGTAGAGTGATACTAAATATATGGAGGAAATGTATACTATGGAACCAAGAGTATCTGCTTATCGTGAAAAATTGTATTCTCAAATACAAGAAGAATATGGAAAAGTTGTATATACTTATACGTGCCATTTTAAGATGGCAGATCGGTTGAATAAACGTAATAATTGGATAAAGTGGGGACAAATTATTCTATCAGCAGTTTCAACTGGTGGTTTTTTAGGAGTACTCATTTCAAATAAACAGATTCTGTTGTGGGCTGGTGGGTTATGTTCAACTGGACTTCTTGTTCTGACAAGTTATTTAAAAGATAAAGATATTTACACAGAAAAAACAGACCATATTAAAACCGCAAATTTACTTTGGAAAATCAGAGAAAAATATTTGTCGCTTTTGACTGATTTTGATGAAATGAAAACTGATGAAATAACGCAAAAAAGAAACGAATTGATAGATGAGAGTTCGGAAATATATTGTTCTGCACCGCTTACTGATGGAAAAAGCTATGCAGCAGCTCAATTCGCTCTTAAAATGAATGAAGAACAATTTTTTACTCAAGAAGAATTAAATAAGATGCTCCCGGTACATTTAAGAAGAAACTAAAAACAATTTATGAAAAGTGGAGGGATAAATACTTTGAGTCTGAGTGTTCAAAAAAATGGAGAGGTAATTTCGGCAGATATTAGATCACTTATTTCAAAAAGATATCGTACTGTAACATTGGCAATGAATCGAGAATTCTGGGGAATAGCGAGTGATAGACAAAATAGTATTTATGTTGGTTCTTATGGAAGAGGGACTGCTATTGATACGAGTGATATTGATATCTTGATGTCATTGCCAGAATCATATTATGAGCAGTTTAGTTCTGTTTATGGTAATGGTCAATCACGTCTTTTACAGGCTGTTAGGCGAGCCATCCTCGTTTCATATCCGAGAAGCGAAGTAAAAGCAGATGGACAGGTCGTAAAAATTAATTTTTCAGATGGAATGTTTTTTGAAATATTGCCAGCATTCAAAAATTGGGATGATTCTTATAGATATCCAGATACAAATATGGGTGGGAATTGGCGCTCAACTAATCCAAAGGCAGAACAGAATGCAATGAAACAGAAGAATATAAGTAGTAATGGTTTGCTTCTTGATACGTGTAAGCACTTGCGATATGTTCGTGACAATTTTTTCAGAAGTTATCATTTGTCTGGAATTGTTATTGATAGTTTTGTCTACCAGGCAATGGGAAATTGGAGGTGGCTTTCTTCAGGTGAAAGTTCAACTTCAGTTGAAGGTACATACGAAAAAGCTCTTTTAGAGTATTATAATCAGCGCTTTATGTGGGAACCTATTCCACTTAATGCTCCTGGAAGCAATCAAAGAGTTTCTACTGAGACTAGCAAAGAGTGCTTGGGAAAAGTTCTTAAGTATATTGCTGGTTAACATTGATAATTGCTATTCATAAAGAAATTTGAAAGAATAATTTGGAAAAATTGCAAAATGAGGTTATCAACATGGAAAAAGACCCATTTAAAGAATACCTGAAAGAGTCCGAACCCGACAAAGCCTACAAAGGCTATGCCTGGAGTACTGCCATCGGACTGCAAGCTGTAGATGGACTGAAACCATCGAAATACTTAATCGATACTGCCATTCAGAATATTGAAGGAAAAATCACGATAAAGGAAGCCAAGCATCTGATTGATAGTTATTATGAGGAAAAAACTGTGCAATTATCGGACGATGAGCGTACAGAAGAAGCGGATAAGGTGGCTTCGCGTATTGCGGAAATCCTTTCTGAAACAGCGTTTTCTTTTTCTCCGAATGAATATATTTCCATTCATCGAAAGCTTTTTCAAGGGATTTATAGTCATGCGGGAAAAATCAGAGATTACAATATTACGAAAAAAGAGTGGGTGCTTGACGGAGCATCCGTTGTATATGGCAGTGCATCGGAATTGAGAGCCACGTTGGAATATGATTTTTCGCAAGAGAAAAATTTTAGCTACAGAGGATTGTCCATGGATGAGATTATTCATCACCTTGCGGTTTTCGTTTCAAGGCTTTGGCAGATTCATATTTTCGGAGAGGGCAATACGAGAACAACGGCAGTGTTTTTTATCAAATACTTGAGGACACTTGGCTTTTCTGTGACCAATGATATTTTTGCGGAAAATGCATGGTATTTTAGGAATGCTCTTGTGCGTGCAAATTATACCAATTTGCCAAAAGGCATTCACGAAACAACAGAATATCTGGAAGCGTTCCTTAGAAATTTGCTTTTAGATGAGAAAAATGAACTTCGTAATCGGAATTTACACATAAGTGGACAAGGAAATGCAGAGAAAGATTGAAGCAAAATGCGGAGAATAGAGAGGTGGGAATACTATGACAGCGAACCCGATTTTACTTCAGAAAAAATATGCCCGTGTGATTGAGTGTTTTGCAAAACAGCAGGGACTTTCACTGGATGAGGCATTGGGATTATTTTATTATTCCGAAGTCTATCAGTTAATGCGTGACGGTATTTCTGATATGCACTGCATGAGTGATCTGTATCTTGCAGAAGAATTAAGACTAGAATATCAGGTGAAATAATAAAAAAACTATGCATGGCATAGCAAAGTGAGAGCGAGGTGTTGTGATGACCATAGAAGAAATTCTTGCTGGGGAATCAAAAAATGTAGAATTCAAAGAAAATCTGCCAGAGAAAAGCATCAAATATATGAAGTCTGTGGTTGCCTTTGCAAATGGAACTGGAGGAAAGATCATTTTCGGAATTGCAGATAAAACCAGAGAAGTAATTGGCTTTGACAATGAAGATGTGTTCAAAAAAATGGATGCTATTGCTAATGCGGTATCAGATAGCTGCGAACCGGCAATTATTCCGGATATTACATTACAAACGGTTGATGGCAAAACTGTGATTGTTGTAGAGGTTTCTGAAGGTAGACAGCGCCCATATTATATCAAAGCTCTTGGTAGAGATGGCGGTGTATATGTCCGTGTTGCCGGAACAACCCGCCTTGCTGACGAGTATATGATGAAAGAGTTACTGTTTGAGGGCAGTAACCGTTATTACGATCAGGCTTTGCGCACTGGATTGAATATCACGGATGAAGACATCGATGCTCTTTGTAAAGCGATGAAAGAGCAGGCAATCAAAAACGCTCATACGGAGGAACAGAAGGCATCTATTAAAGATGTTGGAAGACAGCAGTTGCGATCCTGGGGAGTTTTGATTGAGCGTGATGGAAAGGATTATCCGTCCAACGATACAGGTTGCAGTGTATGATAACCGATTGGAAATCACTTCACCAGGAAAGCTGCCAATGGGACAAACCTTGGAGCGTATGAAGGAGGGGTATTCTAAAATAAGAAATGAAGCGCTTGCTCATGCGTTTGCTTATATGAATCTGATTGAGCATTGGGGAAGCGGTATTCCGAGAATTATTGATAAAGTAAAAGCTGCAGGACTGCGGGAGCCGGAGTTTATTGGCGGCGAGGTTGATTTACGTATCAATATTTATCGAGGTCAGGTTGAGACAAACAACGCCACAAATAACGACAATGGCGTTAGAAATGGCGTTGATGGCGCTGAAAATGGTGTCATTGGAGTGGAAAGTGGCGTTAATGGCGTAGAGGTAGCAGGGAAAACAGAGCAGACACAGATAGAGAAATTGTTACAAGCGGTAGAGAAAAATCCATCTGCAACGCAGGCATATTATGCAGAACAAATCGGTGTGTCAAAAAGGACAGTTTCTCGAATGTTCGTATCTTTGAAAGAAAAAGGTGTATTGATACAGTGTGGAACAACGAAAAACCCAAAATGGGTAATTAAGAAATAGAAGGTGCAGCATGGATACAGACAAAGTAATACAAGACTTGAATAAAATCAAAATGTGGAGTATATAAATGAAATCCGTATCAATCTACGCACTAACAAGGAAACAAAATCTATCCAACCTTTCCCGCCTGGAATGTCACTTATCCGAGCGGGATAGACCGTTAAAGGTGCGGGCGTGGGAAATAAACAGTATGCGGGCGCTGGTGGATCAGCTGGAGAAGTATATGCCGGAGGTATATCGGCTTCGGCTTTTCTATTCGTTCCAGATTCTGCGTCTTGGCAAGGAGTTTGATCTGCTTCAGGTGAAGGAAAACCAGATCGTTAATATTGAACTGAAAAGCGGGGCGGTTTCGGAGGACGCCATACGAAGACAGCTGATCCAGAACCGGTATTATTTGGCGATTCTTGGAAGACCGGTCCGGTCTTATACCTATATAAGCAGTCAGAACCGCCTGGTCCGTCTGACGAATCATGATCATATTGTGGAAGCGGAGTGGGAACAGCTGTGTGCAGAACTACAGGAAAAGAGTGCAGATTTTTCTGGGAATCTGGAAGATTTGTTTCAGGCGGAATGGTATCTGATCTCTCCGCTGACGCAGCCGGAGCGATTTTTGAAAAAAGAATATTTCCTGACGGCGCAGCAGAAAGATATTGAGCGTCAGATCTTAAAGAGTATTCGGATAAAACGAGGCGGCTATTATCATTTCAGTGGACTTCCGGGAACGGGAAAGACACTGCTTCTTTATGACATCGCTATGAAGCTTTCCGGCAGGCAGATGGTTTGCATAATCCATTGCGGAGCATCAGGGCAGGAATGGAAAAGGCTTCACGAGCGTTTGAGGCGTATCGTCTGGGTGTCCGATTCGCAGATTACGGCAGAAATGCGATTGGACGAATATGAAACGGTTTTGGTTGATGAGGCGCATTTATTGGATAAGGAAACGCTGGAGAACATCGTAGAAGCAGCAGGAAAACGACCAGTTATTTTTACCAGCGATTGTGAGGATCAGCTATCTCCAGAAGAAGTGGATCAAAGCGTAAAGCTGGGAATCGCAAAGCTTCCTGAAATCCAGACATTCCGGCTGACCAACCGGATTCGGACGAATGAAGAAATTTCCTCTTTTGTTCAGAATATGATGCACATTCCGGACTACAAAAGCGGCAGGAGGTTTCCGCATGTGACGGTGTTTTATGCCAATGATGACCAGGAAGCTGCAAATCTGATCCAGGATGCGAAGAAACAAGGATATCAGCACCTGTTGGAAAGTGAAGTGGCTGAGAAGGCATATGATGGTGTGGCAATAATATTGGACGGGAATTATTTCTATGATTCCAAGAAATATCTGCGTTCGAAGAAACGGACAGTGCGGAACTTATTTCATCAGTTAAACAGTGCAAAAGAGAAGCTGATGTTGATCGTGAAGGATAATGAGCCGTTTTATGCAATGCTGCTGGGCCTGTTGTAAGGATCATACTTGACTTTTTTCTGATTGAGTTCCAAAATATAAAGGAATATGTTTTTCACAAAATATCATAAGAAAAGAAGTCAGGAGCAAATGATGAGCAAACGAAGAATTTCCCTGATTCTGGGACTTGGTGTGATACTGGCCATGGGAACAACCGCCTGTGGCAAATATCTGCCAGCGGAGTCGGAATCAGAAGCGATTAATATTCAGGTAGTGACCCGGGAAGCGGCTGCGGAGACCATGGCAGAGGAGCCGTCTGCTGCAGGGACAACGGAAGAAGAGACTTCTGCTGCGGAGGAAGAGACAACCATGGAGGTTGTGGTTGCGGAGATTGATGACGCGGAAGATCCGCAGGCGGATGCGGTTGGCGGCGGAGCGGTAAATGCAGCAGAAGTGGTACAGGAAGTACAGCGTGAGGAAAGCCAGATCCAGGAGACAGGAGCTGGAGCAAATACCAATTCTGGTTCCCAGGGCACACAGCTGCAAACCAGCAATGGCATTGATGTGGCAAAATACCAGGGAAAGATCGACTGGCAGAAGGTGAAAGCCTCTGGAATTGATTTTGCCATGATCCGTGTGGGATACCGGACCCAGAAGACAGGAGAGATTTTCGAGGATCCTTATGCCAGATATAATCTCCAGGAGGCTCAGAAAGCCGGGATCAAACTGGGAGCTTATTTCTTTTCCACCGCGATCACGGAAGAAGAGGCCAGACAGGAGGCTGTGTGGGTTTCTCAGATTCTGGCGAAATATCCGATCACTTATCCAGTTGCCTACAACTGTGAGGGGTTTAAAGATTCGGAAAATCGTCAGTATGGGCTTTCGAAAGCAGACAGGACAGCCCTGGCTGTGACATTTCTGGACTATATCAAGGAACAGGGCTATGACCCGATGTTTTACGCAGCGAAAAATGAACTGGCAGGAAGCGCTGACTGGGATACAGCCCAGTTATCCGGAAAATATCCGATCTGGGTATCCCAGTATCCGGATGTGCCGTATCCTCAGACTGCCAGATCAGATTATAGTGGTTCCCATACCATGTGGCAGTATACCAGCCGGGGAACGGTAGATGGAATCGCCAAATCCGTTGATATGAATGTGGCTTATTTCCGGCTGGATCAGGAAAATCAGGCGAAGGACAGTGAAGCTCCGGAGCAGATCGCAGGCGGCCCTGAACTGGGAATCACCTTTCAGGAGGTGCAGGAGACGGTAACAGCCAAGATCGCCACCAATCTTCGGACAGAGCCTGGAGTAAAGGATGATTCGACGATTGTTGCCCAATTGAAACATGGAGATACCGCCACAAGAACGGGAATCGGTGACAATGGCTGGTCCAGAGTGATCTACCAGGGACAGACTCTATATGCATTGACCAGTTACCTGACCACAGATTTGAATGCTCCTGCACAGACGGAAAGCAGTCAGAAAGAAACGATGGCAGAAAGTAACAGTACAAAAGCAGAAAACCAAGCGCCAGCGGGGCAGCTGACAGAGACCATAGGGCCGGATGCAGCAGCTTCCAATGAAGAAACCAAAGAATGGGATTTTTCGAAGGTTGTATTTACGGAATGTCAGGAAGAAGTTACCGCTAAAATCGAAACAAACCTAAGAACAGAACCAAGCACCAGAAGTGATGATACGGTCGTGGCGAAGCTGATCCACGGAGAGACGGTGGTTCGGACTGGTATCGGAAGCAATGGCTGGTCCAGAGTGGAGTATAACGGGCAGACCTTGTATGCAGTCAGCAGTTATCTGATGATACCAGAGGAGTAAATGTTTGCGCAACGCGTGAACAGTAACGAGTAAATAGTGCGAAATTGTGGAAAAAGTTTTTGCTATACAAAAAATATAGTTGTATTTCCTAAAAAAGTATGCTAAAATTTATGTGTTTGACTATAGGAGGTGTGAATAAGTATGCTGAAGATTATTTTAACCATTGTGTTTGTTCTTATATGTATTGCTCTTACTGTGATCGTATTACTTCAGGAAGGTAAGTCCCAGGGACTTGGAGCCATCGGCGGTATGGCGGAAAGCTATTGGGGCAAGAACAAAGGCCGTTCCATGGAAGGTACGCTTGAGAAGTTTACAAAGTTCGCTGCCATTGCAGTTCTTTTACTGGCACTGGTGCTGAACATCATTTGGTAAGATAAGACAGACACTCTTGGCAACAAGGGTGTCTTTTGTGTAATAGGGGATTTTTATTCGTTGGATTCACAGGAGGGAATTGTGACAGAAGAATTATTGAAACAGAGAAAAGAAATGCTGGTACAACTGGTTCATGATAAGACTTATGTGCCGATGAAATTAAAAGAACTTGCTATGCTGCTTTCTGTGCCGAAGGAGCAGAGGGATGAATTAAAGGAGGTTCTGGATATTCTGATCGCGGAAGGAAAGATCGGGATTTCTAAGAAAGGGAAATACGGCAAAGCCGAGGAATTTGCTCTGGCTGGAACTTTTAGCGGCCATGCAAAGGGCTTCGGCTTTGTGACCATTGAGGGACGGGAACAGGATGTCTTTATTCCGGCAGACAAGACAAAAGGTGCCATGGACGGGGATAAGGTTCAGATCGTCATCGAAGGCGAAGCCAGAGGAAAACGTGCAGAAGGAGCAGTTTTACGGATACTTGAGCATGCCAATAAGACAGTGATCGGGTTCTACCAGAAGAATAAAAATTTCGGTTTTGTGCTTCCAGATAACCAGAAGCTGGGACAGGATATTTTTATCCCTCAGGGAAAAGATATGGGCGCGGTTACCGGACATAAGGTGATCGTGCGGATCACGGATTTTGGTGATGACCGGAAGAAGCCGGAGGGCGTGATCACGGAGATTTTAGGCCATGTCAATGACCCGGGTGTGGATATTTTATCCATTATAAAAGCTTACGGGCTTCCTGAGAGCTTTCCAGACGAGGTGATGATCCAGGTAGCTGGTATCCCGGATGAGGTAGAAGAAGAGGAGAAGAAGAACCGGTTGGATCTGCGTCATCTTCAGACTGTTACCATTGACGGGGAAGATGCCAAGGATCTAGACGATGCCATTTCTATTTCCAAGGAAAATGATGACCATTATACGTTGGGTGTTCATATTGCTGATGTGAGCCATTATGTGACAGAGAACAGCCCATTGGATAAGGAAGCATTAAAGAGGGGAACCAGTGTGTATCTGGTTGACCGGGTGATTCCGATGCTTCCACATAAGCTTTCCAACGGCATCTGTTCCCTGAATGCGGGAACCGATCGTCTGGCACTCAGTTGTCTGATGGAGATTGATGGAAAAGGCAATGTGATCGGACATCGGATCGCAGAGACGCTGATCCAGGTTGACCGCCGCATGACTTACACAGCGGTCAATGCCATTGTCACTGACCGGGATCCGGATGTGATGGAGGAATACAAGGATTTTGTGCCGATGTTTGATCTGATGAAAGAACTGGCGGATATCCTGAGAGAACGGAGAAAAAAACGCGGCTCCATCGATTTTGATTTTCCAGAGAGCAAGATCATCCTGGACGAGAAGGGAAGACCGGTGGATATTAAGCCTTATGAGCGGAATGCGGCAACTAAGATTATCGAGGACTTTATGCTGATGGCCAACGAAACCATCGCAGAGGATTATTTCTGGCAGGAGCTTCCGTTTTTATACCGTACCCACGATTACCCGGATCCGGAAAAAATGAAGCGGCTGGGAACCTTTATCAATAACTTTGGCTATACCATCCGCACCCAGAACGGCGAAGTACACCCAAAGGAGCTGCAGAAGCTGCTTGACAAGATTGAGGGAACCCCTGAGGAAGCGCTGATCAGCCGCTTAACCCTGCGTTCCATGAAGCAGGCAAAATACACCACCGTCTGCACCGGACATTTTGGTCTGGCGGCCAATTATTATACCCACTTTACGTCTCCGATCCGCCGTTATCCGGATCTGCAGATCCATCGGATCATTAAGGAGAACTTAAGACGGGGGTTGTCTGACAGGCGTTTTGCCCACTATGACAGCATTCTGCCGGAGGTGGCAGTCCAGTGTTCTTCCATGGAGCGGAGAGCCGATGAGGCAGAGCGGGAGACCGATAAATTAAAGAAATGTGAATATATGTCCAAACGGATCGGCAAGGAGTATGACGGTGTGATCTCCGGTGTGACCAACTGGGGACTTTACGTGGAACTGCCCAATACCGTGGAAGGACTGATCCGGGTCAATGACCTGACGGGAGATTATTTTGTGTTTGATGAAGAGCACATGGAACTGGTGGGAGAGATGACCAGAAAGAGTTATAAGCTGGGACAGAAGATCCGGGTTCAGGTGGCAGATACCGATAAATTGACCAGAACCATTGATTTTATACCGGCAAAATGGCAGGAAGAGGATGAGTAAGTATGGGAAAAGAGAGTTTTAAACTGATCGCTAATAATAAAAAGGCGTATCATGACTTTTTTATTGATGATAAATACGAGACAGGCATCGAGTTATTTGGAACCGAGGTCAAGTCCATCCGCATGGGCAAATGCAGCATCAAGGAGTCCTTTGTCCGCATTGAGAAGGGCGAAGTGTATATCTATGGAATGCACATCAACCCATATGAGAAAGGCAATATTTTTAATAAAGATCCGTTAAGAGTCCGCAAGCTGCTGCTTCATAAGACCGAGATCAACAAACTTGCAGCAAAGATTGCGGAAAAAGGCTATACACTGGTCCCTCTTCAGGTGTATTTTAAAGGAAGCCTGGTAAAAGTGGAGATCGGACTGGCAAGAGGTAAGAAACTGTACGATAAACGAGATGATATTGCTAAGAAAGACCAGCGCAGGGAAGTGGAGCGGGAATTTAAGCAGACATTCCGTTGATTGGAGGACATGGATCGATGAAACGATGGTTCCGGCTGATCGGCGCCGCGTGTTTTATGGTGTCGGTCAGCCTGTTGTTATGGGTCTGCGGATATGGTGGACGACTGCAGTTTAATAAGGGTCTGGTGTCCTTGTGCTGCTTTGGTGTGGCATATCGATTGCTGCCAGAGACATTCCGGCACTGGAAACAGGACAGAAGGAGGTTTTTCTATTCTTATGGGATCTCTGCATTTCTGGTGCTGACAGAGATGATGGGTCTCTGGTTGTGGAGAAAGGAAAATACCGATCTGGCGTTGAACGGTGCCATGGCTGTCATAGTCCTGTTTTTTTGTGTATGGATACTGGCGGCGCTTCTGGAACCGTTTTTTTACTGGCTGTCAGGCTGGAATTTCTTGGAAAAGGGAATGCGTGTGTCTCTTTCGAAGATATTTTTCTTTTCCTGGATGGTATTTACAGCGGCTTATGTGCCTTGCCTGCTGGCATTTTATCCGGGACTTTACACTTATGATATGAGCTGGCAGTGGCAGCAGTTTCTTGGATACGGGTATACCACACACCATCCGCTGATCCACACGGTTTTTGCGTCCTGGCTTATTGAATTGGGCAATCAGATCTTTGGAGATTATCAGAAGGGATTATTTTTGCATTCCATTGTCCAGACATTGATCATGACAGGCAGTATGGCATTTGCCATGACATATTTGGTAAAATGGAAGGTACCGAAAAACATCTGGATCGGGATTGGCTGTTTCTTTGCCTTTTTCCCATTCTTTCCGGTTTTGGGGATCAGTACCACGAAGGATACGGTATTTGGATGCCTGTTTTTAATGACATTCGTCTGTATCTGTGATATGGAGATCCAGAAACAGCTTTATAAAGGCTGGAAAATGGCAGCCTTTGTGATTCTGGCAATTCTTGCCTGTCTGTTCCGCAACAACATGGTCTATGGACTGGCTTTGATGGAAATAGGACTTTTCATGATCGTGGTATGGCGGATACACAGGAAAAAAGTTATAAAACCACTGTCTGGCGTTTGTGCTGTGATTGCAGCGGTGATTGTCGGAAGCCATCTTGGTTTTGCCGGTCTTGAAAATACATTTCATGCGCTTAAAGGAAGTAAGGCTGAGATGCTGAGTCTTCCTATGCAGCAGATGGCCAGAGCTTATGTGCGCCATACAGATGAGCTGGATGAGGAAGACCGGATGGAGATGGAACGGTTTTTTGAAAAAGACTGGCTGACACGATACAGATATTATTTGTCAGATCCGGTAAAAAAAGGTATGAACATGGAACTGGTAGAGGATGAACCCGTAGAGTTTTTAAAACTGTGGGCGCGACTTGGAAAGCAGTTCCCATCAGAATACATAGAAGCCCCTCTTTACAATACTTTCGGACTCTGGTATCTGGGCGGCGATTCCAGCTGCTATATGGAGTATAAGATGACCATTTCCTTTGACGAGAAGCATCATGTGGAATTGCAGAGCAAGTTTCCGGCTGCCCAGTCATATTATTCCTGGTTCCAGGATCAGAACCTGCACCGGTATCTGCCAGGCGTCAGCATGATTTTTTATACATCCTTTTATCTGTGGCTGATCCTGTTATGTGGCTGGTATCTGCTGGTGCAGAAGCGGTATACGCATCTGTTTGGCACTGTATTTTTACTGGCTTATGGGGCAACGCTGGTATTTGGCCCCTGCATTCTGCCCCGCTATTGTCTGGGACTGATGGTAAGCGCACCGGTTCTGGTGGCGGTGACATTTATAAAACAAAAGGAAATGTGAGAAATTTTAGGTTTGACACGCCGCATAAATTGTGCTAGAATAACTCCTACAATATCCAGTAAGGGCCTGTACTGGTTTCGACAGGGGTCATGCAGCTGGTGAAGCTATCCCCATGCGATGGGTTAAATGGCAAAATTAAAATTAAACGCTGAAGATAATTTAGCATACGCTGCCTAATGGCAGCTGTCAGCCCTAGTGCACTCACACATTAGGAACCTGGCATCGACTATGTGAGAAACGACACATGCAAAGCTTTGAGCATGCGGGCGTATCATGAAGCTACTAAAGTGTTCAGGGTGTTAGTTCTCGGGGCATGGAGGGAATGTCAAAGAACTGACTATGATAGTAGAAGAACAGGGAATTGATTTTTGGACACGGGTTCAAATCCCGTCAGGTCCACTTAAAGTGCTACAGTGCCTTGGTGAATGGTGCTGTAGCACTTTTTTATCTGTCGTGCCGTACAGCATTAAAACAAACTGGATGGAAAGATGGATTTACGTGTGCTGAATATATATCTGGGAGATATGAAGGATGCCATTTATCATCCACCGACCTATTTTGATAATCAATATGAGGACGAATGGTTAAACTATAAAACTGCCATCCAGATGATCCGTGATGTGGATCATTCGGAGGTAATAAGCGCTCGTCTGATTGACAGTCCGGTATTAGGACCGAGATAACTGTGCTCAGTGGCTTTTACGGTTAGGAGAACAGAAAGAAGTGACAATTAATCTGAGGCATGTGATGAATTTTGGCAATGGGCCATTTCAGATTAAGATCTTAAATACAGACAGTATCGTAACGAATATGTTGGAATTTGTCCAGATTGCTGGAAATTTTGTATAGGTAGGGACTATGAGGGGAATACGACCTTAATCAATATGCTGAGACAGGCGGAAAATCTTGGTAATTCCAGTGGAATTGAAGTAAACTGCGATGTGCCGTGCAGAATTTTGGAAGGTTCAAATTGGAAACTGATTTTAGAACATACGGAAAACAGTATATTTTTCATTGATGAAGAAAATGTTTTTGTTCATACCGTTGAATTTGCATCTTGTGTAAAAGATTCTGGTAATTATTTTGTACTGATCACCAGGGAGAATCTATACGGACTTCCATATAGTGTAGAAGAAATATATGGAATTCATCCAGCGGGAAAGTATCAGAATACCAGGAAAATATATCAGCAGATGTATCAGATCTATTCTAAGTTTCAAAATCTTCCGGTGCATCCAGATAAAATCATTGTGGAGGATTCCAATTCTGGATATGAATTTTTTAATGCGATCGGCCAAGAAAATAATATTTTGTGCGAAAGTGCAGGGGGAAAGTCCAATATTTTCTCAAAGCTTCAATCTATTGGCCAAGAAACGGTTTGCGTTATAGCGGATGGCGCAGCTATTGGCCCGGAAATGAATCGGTTATATGAGATAACAGAACGAAAATCGAATATTGTTTTATATTTTCCAGAATCTTTTGAGTGGTTGATATTAAAATCGGGTCTTGTCACAGATGGTGATATAAAAACGATTTTGCAAGAGCCGGAAGAATACATCGAAAGTAAAGATTATTTCAGCTGGGAACGATACTTTACAAAATTATTGATTGAAAGAACCCAAGATACTTACTTACAATACCAAAAGACAAAATTAAACCCTGTATATCTGCATGATAAAATCAAACATACGATCATAAGCGTGATGCAGGGCATTATATTATAAGTTACTTACAGCAACATCATTTACATCATAGGAGGACATCATCATGAAAAGCGCATTGACAAGAACCCAGGCATTGGAGCTTCTTTGCAAATACAACAAGGAGCCATTTCATCGTCTTCATGGACTGACGGTAGAAGGAACTATGAGATGGTATGCGAAGGAACTGGGCTATGGAGAGGATGAAGAGTTCTGGGGACAGGTGGGACTGCTTCATGACATTGATTTTGAACTATATCCAGAGCAGCATTGTGTGAAGGCACCGGAACTGTTAAGAGAGGCAGGTGTCGGTGAAGACATGATCCATGCCATCGTCAGTCATGGTTATGGTATCTGTGTGGATGTGGTACCGGAACATGAGATGGAGAAAGTTCTGTTTGCTGCAGACGAACTGACGGGACTGATCGGGGCAGCAGCGAAGATGCGCCCGTCCAAGAGCGTGATGGATATGGAGGTTTCCAGCTTAAAGAAGAAGTTCAAAGATAAGAAGTTCGCAGCTGGCTGTTCCCGTGATGTGATCAAGCAGGGGGCAGAGCAGCTTGGATGGACGTTAGAGGAACTGATGGAGAAAACGATTCTGGCTATGCGTTCATGCGAAAACTCAGTTCAGGTGGAGATGGAAACCTTGGTGTAGCCCACAGACGGACACTTGTAAGCCCATGGCGAAAAAACTGCTTGACAGATCAACAGAAGAGGAGTATTATCCACATAAAACTGTCTCAAAAGACAGACACGCTGATATAGGAGAATACGATTATGAAGAAGGTAGTGAAATTTGGCGGAAGCTCTCTGGCGAGCGCAAAGCAGTTTAAAAAGGTGGGTGACATCATCCGCAGTGATAAGTCCAGACGTTATGTGGTTCCGTCTGCACCAGGTAAGAGAAACGACAAAGACGAGAAAGTAACGGATCTGTTATATGAATGCTACGATGCAGCAGCATCTGGCAGCGCTTATAAAAAAATCCTGGAGAAGATCAAAAAGAGATACGAAGAGATCATTGATGGACTGGATCTGAATCTGAATCTGGATCACGAGTTTGATAAAATCGAGGAGAATTTTCTGGCGAAGGCCGGCAGAGATTACGCGGCTTCCAGAGGTGAGTATCTGAATGGTCTGGTGATGGCAGAGTACTTAGGTTATGAGTTCATCGATCCGGCTGAAGTGATCTTCTTTGATGAGCATGGCGTATTTGAGCCAGAGACTACCAACAAGGAACTGGCTGAGAGACTGGAGCATGTGGAGAGAGCCGTTATCCCAGGCTTCTATGGTTCCAAGCATGACGGTTCTGTTAAGACATTTTCCAGAGGTGGTTCTGATGTAACTGGTTCCATCGTGGCAAAGGCCATTCATGCAGACATGTATGAGAACTGGACCGATGTATCTGGTTTCCTGGTTACAGACCCAAGAGTAGTCAAAGATCCAGAGGTGATCGAGACCATCACCTACAGAGAGCTTCGTGAACTGGCATACATGGGCGCAAGCGTTCTTCATGAGGATGCCATCTTTCCGGTACGTAAAGAGGGAATCCCGATCAACATCCGCAATACCAACAAGCCGGAGGACAAGGGAACTCTGATCGTAGAGAGTACCTGCAGAAAGCCAAAATACACCATTACCGGAATTGCTGGTAAGAAGGGCTTCTGTTCTATCAATGTTGAGAAAGCCATGATGAATGCAGAGGTTGGGTTCTGCCGCAAAGTGCTTCAGGTCTTTGAAAATTATGGAATTTCCATTGAACATATGCCATCTGGTATCGACACCATGACTATTTTCGTTCATCAGTCTGAGTTCGAAGAGTTTGAGCAGTCTGTGATCGCCGGTATCCACAGAGCTGTAGAGCCGGATTTTGTAGAGATGGAATCCGATCTGGCGCTGATCGCTGTGGTTGGACGGGGTATGAAGGCCAACCGAGGAACTTCCGGACGGATCTTTTCTGCACTGGCTCACGCAAGAGTCAATGTGAAGATGATCGACCAGGGCTCCAGTGAACTGAACATCATCATCGGTGTGAAAAACTCTGATTTTGAGGCTGCCATCAAGGCAATTTATGATATCTTTATCACAACTGAACTGTAAATCAAATGCGGGGGCGGTGCCGGAAGGTGCTGCCCCTGTTATGATTTCCATTGAATAGAAAATTTCCACAACCCAGCTACTTGAATTTCTCACCAAGATAGTGTAAATTAGTGGTGGAAATGTAACTATTCAGTAGGTCTGCGCACATGCTGCGCTGACCGTAAGAGCACATAGGCTGGAAAGCAAAAATCCCATCAGCGAAGCTGATCTGGAATGGATTTTTGCTCGTAACTATGAAGGTACTGAGTAGTTACGTGGAAATAAAACTATTTACTTGGAGGTAAGTGATCATGGAAGAGGCAGCAAAATTATTTGATATGAAGGTACTTCATGTAGGAATCAATGCGACAGGTGAAGAGCAGGCTCTTGGCTGGGCAGAGGAATTCTTAAAGTTCTTCGATCTGCCAACCAAGAACGGCAACAGCTCCGTATTCGCCGGTACTCTCGTTGAGATCATGAAAGGAAACGGACGTGGAACCGTAGGCCATATCGCTTTTGGTGTAAACGATGTTGACAAAGCTGTTGAGTATTTCAAAGAGCGTGGTGCAAACCCGATCGAGGAGACCAGAAAGGTCGTAGATGGCAAGACAACATTTGTTTACTTAGATAAAGAGATCGCAGGCTTTGCAATCCACTTAAATCTGGTAAAATAATGAGCAATGTTGTAATTGTAGGCGGAGGCGCGGCCGGCATGGCCGCAGCCATTGCCGCTGCAGGAATCGGACATGAAGTCCACTTATATGAGAAAAATGAAAAACTGGGGAAAAAGGTCTACATTACCGGAAAGGGCCGTTGTAATGTAACGAACGCCTGCGACATGGAGACTATGCTGCAGAACGTGGTGACCAATCCCCGTTTTTTATATAGTAGTTTTTATGGGTTCACCAACCAGGATATTATGGATCTTCTGGAACGGAACGGCTGTCCATTAAAGACGGAGCGCGGGAACCGGGTATTTCCAGTATCGGATAAGTCTTCTGATGTGATCTCTGCTTTAAGCCGTCAGATGCGGGATCTGAATGTGGATGTCCATCTGCATTCAGAGGTGAAGGATCTGTTGATAGAGGACGGACACTGTGTGGGAATCCGGCTGAAGAAAAATAATACCAAAGTTTTTGCAGATGCTGTGATCGTGGCAACGGGAGGCATGTCCTATCAGGCCACCGGCTCTACGGGAGATGGTTATGATTTTGCAAAAGAATGCGGCCATACAGTGACAGAGCTGTCTCCGGCTTTAGTGCCATTTGAAGCGGCAGAGGATGATGTACGCAGTCTTCAGGGAGTGTCATTACGGAACATCGAGGCAGTGATCTACGATGGGAAGAAAGAACTCTACCGGGAATTTGGCGAGATGTTATTTACTCATTTTGGCGTCAGTGGTCCGGTGCTTTTGAGTGCCAGCAGTTATGTAGCAAAAGCCATCCGCAAGCATCCTTTAAAACTGGTGATTGATTTAAAGCCAGCCTTAACCGAGGAACAGCTGGATACCAGGATTCTGCGGGATTTTGAAGGATTTCTGAATAAACAGTTTAAGAATTCTCTGGCACATCTGCTGCCATCTAAGATGATCCCGGTGGTGATCGCGCGAAGCGGAATTTCTCCGGATAAAAAGGTTAACGAGATCACCAAACAGGAGCGGGCGGCTCTGGTTTCTGTTTTAAAACAATTCCAGGTAACCTTAACCGGACTTCGGGATTACAAAGAAGCTATTATCACCCAGGGCGGTATTTCTGTGAAGGAGATTAATCCCACTACCATGGAATCCAAGAAGGTTTCCGGCCTTTATTTTGCCGGAGAAGTGCTGGATCTGGATGCGGTGACAGGTGGCTTTAACCTTCAGATCGCCTGGTCCACCGGATGGGCGGCGGGTTCCCATATTGAATACTGTTAAAGGAGAATATATTTTTCATGTCATCAACGTATAATATTGCTATTGACGGACCTGCAGGCGCTGGCAAAAGTACGATTGCCAAGCTTGTAGCGGCAAAGCTGGGATTCATTTATGTGGATACCGGAGCCATGTACCGGGCGATGGCACTTTACTTTTTAGAGAACGGCATCCAGCCGGAGGATGAAGAAAAAGTGTCTGCTGCATGCGGACAGATCGACATTTCCCTCCGCTATCAGGACGGCGTTCAGCAGGTGATCTTAAACGGCAGGGATGTGTCCGGCAAGATCCGCACAGAAGCGGTGGGCAATGCTGCATCGGTGGTATCTGCTTACCGGGCTGTCCGTCAGGCGCTTCTGGCATTACAGCAAAATCTGGCAAAGACATCCAATGTGATCATGGATGGCCGTGATATCGGTACCTGTGTGCTCCCGGACGCACAGACCAAGATCTATCTGACGGCTTCCAGTCATGTGCGGGCCATCAGAAGGTACAAAGAACTGACAGAGAAAGGTCAGATGTGTAATCTGGAAGAAATTGAGCAAGATATTATTGACCGGGATTACCGGGATATGCACCGGGAGATTGCGCCTTTGACCCAGGCGGCGGACGCGGTGCTTCTGGATTCCTCTGCGCTGACCATCGATCAGGTGGTGGACGGTATCATTACGGCAGCCAGAGAGAGGGGACTTGACTGATGGAAGTGATCGTAGCGAAAACCGCCGGATTCTGCTTTGGCGTAGAGAGGGCGGTCAATCAGGTTTATGACCAGATAAAGAATGAAAATGGCCCGATTTACACGTTAGGTCCCATTATCCATAATGAAGAGGTGGTGCGGGATCTGGAGGAAAAAGGTGTGAAGGTCCTGAATTCAGAGAATGAGATTTTAACTTTGACAGAGGGAACCGTGATCATCCGCTCTCACGGCGTGGGAAAACACATTTATGATATGCTGAAGGCACAGGGAGTCCAGATCGTGGATGCTACCTGTCCTTTTGTCAAGAAGATACACCGGATCGTCCAGGAACAGAATCTTCAGGGAAGACGGGTGATCATTATTGGCGACGAGACCCATCCAGAGGTGGAGGGCATCAAAGGATGGGGCGATGCGCGCACAATGGTCGTAAAAAATGAGGAACAGATGGAAAAACTGCCATCCTTCACAGGTGAAAAGCTGTGTATCGTATCCCAGACGACATTTAATTACAATAAATTTAAAGATTTAGTTGAAAAATTTGAGAAAAAGGGTTATGATATACTTGTTTTAAATACGATTTGCAATGCAACACAGGAAAGACAAGTGGAAGCTGAACGTATAGCTTCGCAGGTAGATGCTATGATCGTCATCGGCGGGAAGAATAGTTCTAACACCCGCAAACTGTACGAGATATGCCAAAAAGAGTGTAAGGATACTTATTACATTCAGACACTGGACGATTTGAATCCTGAGAGTGTAAATTCTGTGCGCAGCGTAGGTATTACAGCAGGGGCTTCGACCCCCAAGAAAATCATTGAGGAGGTTCATACTAATGTCAGAATTAAGTTTTGAACAAATGTTAGAGGAATCATTAAAAACAATACGTACAGGAGAGATTGTCACTGGTAAGGTCATCGATGTAAAAGAAGATGAGATCGTTTTAAATATCGGCTACAAATCCGATGGCATCATCCCGAGAAACGAGTATACCAATGAGTCCGGCGTAGATTTAAGAGATCTTGTTCACGTTGGTGACGAGATGGAAGCAAAGGTTGTAAAAGTAAACGATGGCGAGGGCCAGGTTGCATTATCTTATAAGAGACTGGCTGCTGACAGAGGCAATAAGAAGTTAGAGGATGCATTTAATAACCATGAGGTTCTGACCGCTAAAGTTGCTCAGGTTCTGGATGGTGGTTTAAGCGTTGTTGTAGATGAGGCCAGAGTATTCATCCCAGCAAGCCTGGTATCCGATACTTATGAGAAAGATTTATCCAAGTATGCTGGTCAGGATATCGAGTTCGTGATCACTGAGTTCAATCCTCGCAGAAGAAGAATCATCGGCGATAGAAAACAGCTGATGGTTGCTAAGAAAGCAGAGCTTCAGAAAGAGTTATTCGAGAAGATCCATGCTGGCGATGTTGTAGAGGGCGTGATCAAGAATGTAACTGATTTCGGTGCATTCATCGATTTAGGCGGAGCTGATGGTCTGCTTCACATCTCCGAGATGTCCTGGGGCCGTGTAGAGAATCCTAAGAAGGTATTCAAGGCAGGCGAGAAGATCAAAGTTCTGATCAAAGAGATCAACGGCGAGAAGATCGCATTAAGCTTAAAGTTCCCAGAGCAGAACCCATGGGCTAACGCAGCAGAGAAGTATGCAGTTGGCAACGTAGTAACAGGTCGTGTAGCACGTATGACTGACTTCGGTGCATTCGTTGAGTTAGAGCCAGGCGTAGATGCATTACTGCATGTATCCCAGATCTCCAGAGAGCATGTAGAGAAACCAGCAGATGTATTAGCAATCGGTCAGGAGATCGAGGCTAAGATCGTTGATTTCAACGAGGCTGACAAGAAGATCAGCTTAAGCATGAAGGCACTGCAGGCTCCAGTTGAGGATGCTGAATAATTAAAGATTGATTTGTAACTCTGAAGGTACTGAACAGTTACGATAATTAATTTTGAGAGCGTTGATAGTAATATCAGCGCTCTTTTTTCATGTCATAGGAATTTTGACCCTGGTATCTTGACAAACAATATTATATGATGTATAGTATATGTACAGACAATACTATATAATATATAATATAGTGATTAATCCAATATATGACAGAACGGAATATAAATCCAATCACAACATATCCGTGTTGAAAGGTATGTTCTGTTCAAACAATATCGGGTTTTAGAAGGAAAGGCGGTGTACGCATGGTTTTTAATACAGGCGCGGCTCTTTTGGATGCCATTGTCCTGTCTGTTGTCTCGAAAGATGTAGAGGGAACTTATGGTTACCGGATCACCCAGGATGTGCGGGAGGTAATTGAAATTTCAGATTCCACCTTGTACCCGGTTCTGCGTAGACTGCAGAAAGAGGAATGTCTGGAGGTTTACGACATGGCCATTGACGGGCGAAACCGCAGATATTATAAAATTACGGAAAAGGGGCGGGTACAGTTGAATCTGTATCGCGGTGAATGGGCGGTGTATTCAGAAAAAATAGGAAGGATTTTAGAGGAAACCTGACGTATGAACAAAGAAGAGTTTATGACAAGATTAAAAGAGCTTCTTGCAGATCTGCCGGACGATGAGAACAAACAGGATGCCCTGAATTATTATCAGGACTATCTGGAGGAGGCTGGAGAAAACACAGCTGCAGTATTAAAAGAATTTGGAAGCCCGGAACGGATCGCATCCATGATTCGCTGCGATCTGAATGGGGAGTTAAACGAAGGCGGCGATTTTACAGATCATGGCATTGAAGACACAAGATTTAAGGAACCTGGATATGATGTGGCCAAAAGGCTGGATCTTCCAGAGGTGATGGAAGAGGAGACTGCTAAGCAGGGACAGGAGAAAGAGTCATTTCACGCAGACAATACCAGCCAGGCGGGAAATGGCAGGAAACGAAGAGGGTTTGTCTGGTGGCAGATTCTCTTGATCGTGCTGGCAGTGATTCTGTTCGGTCCAGCGATCGCAGGAGGCGTGGGAATCCTGCTGGCTATACTTGTAGGGATTATAGGAGCCCTGGTAGTAATTCTACTTGGAATCGGAGCTGGAACGATTTTTCTGTTCTTTTTAAGCGCAGTCATGCTGATCCAGGGAATCTATTATCTGTATTTAGCTGATCTCTATGGGCTATGGTGGCTGGGCTGGGGATTTTTGGGCATGTCTGGAACGATTTTACTGGTGCTGGTATCAATCCTGTTTTATGGGAAACTGGTGCCGATGGTGTTTGTGAAGCTTGTTAACAGACTGAATCGCCTGTTGCACCGAAAGGGGCGTGAGTGATCATGGAGAAGAAAAAGAACGGATGGATCCGAGTGATGCTGAAAGCAGCTTTGAGTTGTGGAACTGTAGGGATTGCGTTTCTGGTTATTTCCCTGATATTGGGGGTTGCTTATTAAATGAGAAGGAAAGGAGGCATATTATGGATTTAAACAGACAATTATATCGTTCTGATACCAACAAAATTTTATTTGGCGTTTGCGGCGGCCTTGGCGAGTACTTTAATATTGATCCAACCATTATCCGACTGCTCTGGGTTGTATTCGCCTGTTCAGGAACGGGATTGATCGTTTATCTGATCGCAGCACTGATCATGCCGTTAAGACCGGATGGTCGATATTAAATCAACAGAAGTCCTTTGTATAGGCTTTTAAAAAATGGGTATACTCCAAATTGCAAAATCATTATGCGAGAGGAGTGTACCCATTTTTTATGGCAAAGAAAAAGAAAGAGGAACCACTGGATTTTGAAAATATGACGCCGGAGGAATTATTAAAATATGAGATTGCTGACGAGATCGGGCTGGGGGATAAGATCTTAAAGGGTGGCTGGAAAAGCCTGACATCCAAGGAAAGCGGCCGGATCGGTGGATTAATGACGAAAAGAAAGCGGGAATTGAAGCGGGAAGCGCTGGAAAATGATGCTGCAGTTCGGAAAATTCCTACCAGAGAACAATGACAAAACGATTGCAACACTGCAGAAAAATGAATATAATGATTACAGGTAACGATTCAGTACCTTCATAGTTACGATTACAGTTACAAAACAGTGTTAATAGCAGGAGTAGCATGCGTGGAATTGACCGCGCTGTGATGGAGAATGAAGGAAGAAAAAAAGCAATTAAGAAGCGGATTTACAACAGGGACCTGTGCGGCGGCGGCGGCGAAGGCTGCCGCTTTCTTTTTGACGGGAGATGAAAAAACTCAGATTTCCCTTCAGACACCAGGCGGCAGGGTGGCTCATTTTCAGGTCCAGAAGCTGGTTGATGGGGAAATGACCTGGTTTGGAGTTCAAAAGGATGCAGGCGACGACCCAGATGTGACCCATGGAGCCTGGATCTATGGGTCGGTCAGACGGATTTCGAAAGGCATGGGGGTTCGAAGATCAGTTGAGTCAAAAAGCGATCGGACCTGTGAAAAAGAAGAAACAGAAGAGAAACATGATGTTGACCAGGAGGCACGGGCGGATGTTTTAGCGAGAGCCTATGAGTGGGAACCGGATACAGATGCGGATCATTCTGGGCAGTTCCGGCTTTTTTTGACGGCGAAGGATGGAATTGGTCTGGTGACAAAGCCAGGACTTTCCTGTCCTGTTGGTAAATATGCAATCAATCCGGTTCCGAGGCAGATGATTTTCCAGTCTGTGGCCCACGTGCTAGAAGAAACAGAAGCCCATGGAGACTATCTGATCCAGCTCTGGATTCCTGCAGGCCGGGAACTGGCGTTAAAAACCTTTAATCCCAAGCTGGGGATCGAAGGTGGTATTTCCATCCTTGGCACGACAGGAATCGTCAATCCCATGAGTGAACAGGCCCTGATGGATACGATCCGTCTGGAGATCCATATGAGAGCTGTAGCTGGTGAACACAGCCTGATTCTGGCTCCTGGCAATTATGGAGAACGATTTCTGGCGGAACATCTGGGAATCGCCATCGATCAGGCTGTCACCTGCAGCAATTTTATTGCAGATGCGATCCGATGGTCTGCGGATGCGGGAATGAGCGAAATTTTATTTGTGGGACATATTGGGAAATTGATTAAAGTAGCCGGAGGCGTGAAAAACACCCATTCCAAATACGGCGACAGGAGAATGGAGATCATGGCAGATTGCCTGCCGGATACTTTGGATGAGCAGGTTCGCAACGAATGGACCGATCGGATTTTCGGCTGCAATACCACGGAGGAAGCTCTGGAATACTTAAAGTCCTGGGGAATCTGTGACCAGGTGATGCATACGGCGGTTTCCAGGATGCAGCATTATATGAAGCAATGGGCAGGCGGGAACTGTGATGTCCAGGTGGTGACATTTTCCACCGTATACGGTATACTGGGAAAAACAAGTGACAGTGATCGGATGATTGAGAGATGGAGACACTCGTAACGGTTTGGAAGCATTACGAATAGAGAAAGTGATAGAATTTATGACAGGAACATTATATGCAGTCGGCGTCGGACCTGGTGATCCGGAGCTGATGACTTTAAAAGCGGCAAGGATCATACGGGAATGTCAGGTGATTGCCATTCCGCATGATGATCCGATCCAGTGTACCGCATACCAGATCGCTATGGGAGCAGTTCCGGAGATGAAAGAAAAACCAGTAATTTATGTGAAGATGCCAATGACAAAAGACCCTGATATTTTGGAACAGGCCCACAAGTATGGTACTGAGATTCTGATCCGGGAACTGGAAAAGGGGTACGATGTGGCTCTGCTGACCTTAGGTGATACAACCGTTTATGCCAGTTCCATGTATTTGGTGCAGAGGGTAGAAAAGCAGGGGTATGAGACGAAACTGATCAGCGGGATTCCATCCTTCTGTGCGGCAGCGGCAGAACTGGGCATTTCCCTGGGAGAACAGGCGGAAGAGATACATATTTTGCCCGGAAGCTACGGAATCCAGTCGGCGCTGGCTCTTTCTGGTGTGAAAGTGATCATGAAATCGGGAAAAGCATATCCGAAGGTGGTAGAACAGCTGCGGGAAAATCAATTACCGGCTTATATGGCAGAAAACTGTACCATGGAGAACCAGAAGCTGTATCATGGGGCGGAACATTTTCCAGAAAAGGCCGGATATTATACTTTGATGATTGTAAAAGATTCACCAAAGGAGGACAAGGACAGATGATAAATTTTGTTGGTGCAGGTTCTGGCGCAGCGGATCTGATCACGGTACGGGGCGCAAAATTATTAGGCGAGGCAGATGTGATCATTTACGCAGGATCTCTGGTCAATCCAGAGTTATTGTCGTATGCGAAAATGGATTGTCAGATCTATAACAGCGCCCATATGACGCTGGAAGAGGTGATCGACGTGATGAAAGAAGCGGAAAAGGATGGGCAGATGACGGTACGGCTTCACACCGGCGATCCAAGCCTTTACGGGGCGATCCGGGAACAGATGGATCAGTTAAACGAACTGGGAATCCCATATGCAGTATGCCCAGGAGTCAGCTCTTTCTGCGGCGCGGCGGCGGCTCTTGGCATGGAATATACACTGCCGGATATTACCCAGAGCGTAGTGATCACCCGTATGGCAGGGAGAACACCTGTTCCGGAGCGGGAGAGCGTTGCCTCTTTCGCGTCTCACGGCGCAACGATGGTGGTATTTTTAAGTACCGGAATGTTAAGGAAATTGTCGGAAGAGTTGATGAAAGGCGGATATCGGGCGGATACTCCGGCGGCCATCGTCTATAAGGCCACCTGGCCGGACGAGAAGGTGGTACGGTGTACGGTAGCTACACTGGCTGCTTCGGCAGAACGGGAGCAGATCACCAAAACTGCACTGATCATCGTAGGTGACGCGGTGGCTCAGACGGGATATGAGCGGTCGAAGTTGTATGATCCAGGCTTTACCACAGAGTTTCGTCAGGCGTCGGTGAAGGAGGAAACATGATGAAGCTGGCGGTGATCAGCTTTACGGTGAATGGAACCAGATTGAACCGGAAATTATGTGCGGCTTTGAGTGAAGAGTTGAAAACAAACGCGGCCGCCCGTGATGAGATCTCAATTTTGGGCTATGTGAAAAGTAAGCAGCCACCGGTGCTGGAAGAAGCTGGGAAGCAGCCAGAGTGTATGGTATGGCAGCGCCCTTTAAATGATTGGGCAAGGGAAATGTTTGCATCCATGGATGCTTTGATTTTTATTGGAGCCACGGGAATCGCGGTGCGTGCGATCGCGCCTTTGGTGCAGGATAAATTTTATGATCCGGCGGTTCTGGTGATGGATGAGCTGGGGCAGTTCTGTATTCCTTTATTGTCGGGTCATGTGGGCGGCGCCAATGAACTGGCGGAAACCATCAGCCAACTGACAGGCAGCCAGGCAGTGATAACGACTGCGACTGATGTGAACCACCAGTTTGCGGTGGATGTGTTTGCACGGAAAAATGGATTAAAAATTGCAGATCGAGAGTTGGCAAAGGAAATTTCAGCAGAGCTTTTGACTGGGCGGAAGGTGGGATTTTTCACGGATTTTTTATGGAATGGAACACTTCCTAAAGGATTATGTGAAGGGCAATTCTGTGATCGGAATATTCGGATTACAATAAATGCCGATTCATTGAAAAGCAATTCAAAGAAGAGAGCGAAAATAGAAGGTTATGATACTGAGACAGGTACGGAGCAAAAAGAGACAGACAGGTCAGAAATGTGTTCAGAGGGAAAAGCTATTTTGAGGCTTGTGCCTCCGGTTATCATTCTCGGAATCGGCTGCCGAAAAGGAACGCCTGCAGGACAGATCCAGTCAGCTATCCATCAGCTTCTAAAAGAACAGAACCTTCTTCCATTATCCATCGCAGCGATCGCAACCATTGACTTAAAAAAAGAAGAACCGGGTCTTCTGGCAGCTGCTGAGGCACTTCAGATCCCGGTGATCTGTTATTCTTCAGAAGAACTGGCGACGGTTCCTGGAGATTTCGCAGAATCAGCCTTTGTAAAGCAGATTACTGGTGTTGGAAATGTCTGCGAGCGGGCGGCATTGAAAGCAGCCAGGGAGAGAGACGGTTATCTGGTCTGCCATAAAACGGTCTATGATGGAGTGACGGTGGCGGCAGCGCGGATTCCGCATAACGGCATCACATTTTAGAAAGGAACGGTAATCGTTTGATGAAACAGACAGGAAAAGTATATGTAGTAGGAATCGGTCCAGGTTCCTATGAGCAGATGACCATAAAGGCAGTCCGGACGCTGGAGCAGAGTGATATCATCGTGGGATATACGGTGTATGTGGATCTGATTCGTGAATATTTCCCTGGAAAGGAATTATTTTCCACACCCATGATGCAGGAAGTGGACCGGTGCCGGAAAGCATTGGAATTTGCAGCGGAGGGAAAGGTTGTATCAGTGATCTGCAGCGGTGATAGCGGTGTCTATGGCATGGCTGGTCTGGTTCTGGAACTGGCAGAGCAATTCCCAGAGATGGAAATCGAGATCGTTCCAGGCGTGACAGCAGCCAGTGCCGGTGCGGCAGTGCTGGGAGCGCCTATTTGCCATGATTTTGCCGTGATCAGTTTAAGCGATCTTTTGACACCGAAGGACTTGATAAGCAAACGGCTGCTGCATGCGGCGGAGGCAGACATGATCATTTGTCTCTATAATCCGTCCAGCAAAAAGCGCGCCGATTACCTGCATTGGGCCTGCGAACTGATTCTGCAGCACCGTTCTGCGGATACGGTATGCGGCTATGTGAAGCAGATCGGCCGTGACGGACAGGAAAAGCACGTTCTGACTCTTGAAGAGTTGAAAGATACACAGGTTGATATGTTTACCACGGTTTTCATTGGCAATTCCAGAACAAAAACCGATGGAGAATGGATGATTTCACCGAGAGGATATCGAAATGTCTGATGTGATCATATTTGGAGGAACCACGGAAGGCCGCAGGCTGGCGGAGTTCTGTGGGGAACATAAGATTCAAACGGTCGTCTGCGTAGTGTCGGAATACGGAGAGATGCTGGTTCCGGAGAGCCCTTCTGTGCGGGTGATCCGCAAAGCTTTGGAAAAGGGTGAGATGGAAGCACTTTTTGTGGCAGAAAAGCCATCTCTGGTATTGGATGCCACTCACCCATATGCGCGGGTGGTCACGGAAAATGTGGCGCAGGTGTGCCGGAAGATGGGGATCGTGTGGTACCGGGTTTTGAGAAAATCAGAACTGGAACCTGGAAAACTGGGGACGAAAGAGCAAAAATTGACCATGAAATCTGTGGAAAACGAGAGTCGTGCTAAGATCACGAACTCCGTGGTGGTTGTGAATTCTGTGACAAACGCAGATTCCATAGTGACCGTAGATTCTGTAGATCAGGCAGTAGAATGGTTAATAATCCACGAGGGAACTGTCCTGGTGACCACAGGCAGCAAGGAACTGGCTAAATACACCGCAATTCCAGACTACAAAGAACGAATCTTTGCCCGGATTCTCCCAGACAGTCAGGCACTATTAAACAGCGAAACCCTGGGCTTTCCCAGAAACCACATGATCGCTATGCAGGGTCCATTCAGTCTGGAGATGAACATCGCAACTATGCGTATGACAGGAGCAAACTATTTAGTGACCAAAGAATCCGGTCATGCAGGTGGCTTCCTTGATAAGATCCATGCAGCAGAGGCCGTTGGCGCAATCGCACTGGTAATCGGACGTCCTTTAAAAGAGACAGGAATTTCCCTGGAAGAAGCGTGCCAATATCTGGAACCCTTTGGAATGGAAACGATTTCCCGCACCATCACCCTGATCGGAATCGGAATGGGCGCCCCGGGGATGTGGACCGTAGCCGCAAGAAAGACCCTCCTGGAAGCCGATGCAGTAGCAGGCGCATCCCGGATGATAGAAAGTGTTGAAAAAGATCTGGGCGAAAAAGCAGTCATGAAGGCTTACGATGGAAAGAAGATTCTTGACTGGTTTGAGCATGCGCCGCAGCTTCGTAAACTGGCAGTTCTTTATTCCGGTGATACCGGATTCTACAGTGGCGCTTCCGGCCTGGCAGAAACTCTAAGAGAGCGTCAGGAAGCAGGAAAAGACCAGGAGATCCAGTTAGAGATCCTTCCCGGAATTTCTACCGTTTCTTATCTTGCCTCAAAATTACAGATCCCATGGCAGGATTTGGAACTGGAAAGCCTTCACGGAAGGGAGGCAAAACCTTGGGAGGCCCTGGAACGCGGGAAAAATGTCTTTTTGCTCCTTGGTGGTGTTGAACCCGTAGCGGAAGTCTCCAGAATGATTTCCGAGCATGGCTTTGGCTCCTGGCTTGTTTCGGCGGGGAAAAATCTGTCTTATGACGATGAGGAGATTTTGACGGATACGGCGGAGAATATGATGAATAAAAAGCTGGGGGATGGGCTTTGGGCAGTGATTATTCGGAAAAAAGAGAAATAGCAATGCAATATGATGGGGGAAAATTTATATGGGGGAACAAGTGATAAAAAAAGACCCAAAAATATCAAAGACCGAATTTCTGAAATGGTTTATGCCATTACTACAGGCATTACGTGATTTAGGTGGCTCTGCAACGCCGCTAGAGGCAAGAAATAAAATTATCGAAAATGAGCATTTGACAGATAATTTGAATAAATTTGGAATTTGTGCAGATGATATCTACACAAATTCCATAATCCTATAATCCTAAAATTTTAAAAATGATTATAGTCTCAAAACAACACATGCAGTAGCCTTATATACATTTTGTTTTAATTTTTTAAAGGATCACCTCATGATAAATAAGGCTTTAACTTATTTACAAGTTCATAAACCTTGGTCCCTGGCGTAGAAGTCGATGGAAGTTTTCCTTTATTGATTTTGTCAAGCTTTTCTGCATTTACAATAGCGGTATCCCTATAAGGTAAAAGAATTTGGTACATATCGGTACGATTTTTTGTGTATTCGCCAAGATCCAAAGATGTAAGTATTTCTGTGAGTTTTGGCCAGTAAGATGTTCTATGAAGATCGGATTGTAGGAAGCTGAAATGTAATAGAAACCATAGTTCTATACACTGGTTTGACCAGATGGCATGATATGTGGTTTCTTCGGTTGATTCTGGTATACAGAGCTCGGCGGTCTTATTGATATGGTCAGATGGAAAATCGTCCGTGTCATATACGACCCATACATGCTTATATCCATTAGCTGAGGATGCGACCATGTTTTTGGCCTTTTGGAAAAGACTTAGGGTATTATCTCCGGCACCGTGGACACCGAGCTGAATACGGTCAGAGTAAGTGTTGTTAATGATTTCTTTCATGGCTCCAAAGTATGCGGGCTCGGTGTCAGTTCCTTCAGTTATGATAAGGTGATATTCCGGTTGAATTTTCTTGGGTTTGTCGCGTCTGGCTTTCATCCAATTTTTGTCGAGGTCACTTTTTTTAGGCGGTTTTAGGCTCATTAGAATCCACCTCCCAGCATATTAGAGAGATATGGGTCTGCGCCATAACGCCCTTCCAGGTATTGCTTATCATAAGCAGCGGTATTCTTAATTCTGTCATTATCTTCGCCACGGATCTCGTGGAGGGAATAGATTTCACTTTCATGGGCGTGATTCTCAGCAGCAAACCAGATTTCATCACGGCGGAATACAGTGTTTCTTAACGTATACATATCGTGAGAGGTAAATAGAAGCTGAGCACCATATTTATTGAGCTCTTTATTTTTAAATAGTGAAATGACATATTTAAGAAGTTTTGGATGGAGTTTTGCATCTAATTCATCAATAATAACCATACGGCCTTCACGAAGCGCAAGCAGAATCACAGGAAGTGCCGCAATGAGTTTCTTTGTTCCATCTGATTCATCGGAGAATGGAAGTTCGTATTCTGTTGAGCCTAAGGTTCGTTTCATAAAAAGCTGATGGCTGTCTTCGTCATAACGATAGTCAGTAATATCAATATCCATATCGTTTAAGGCACGAATAAATTGCTTCTTGTAAGGTACATCCTTTGCAAGCATGATTTGATGTTCTATCATTGGATTGGCATAACTGCGAATAATACAGCTTTCAAACCAAGTCATAACCTCATTGATAACCGGAATGTCATAGTTAATGGCAAGGAAAGAGAGGTATGGCATTTTGGGATTCACACTTGTGTTGATGTTCTTTTTGCTTATTGAAGGACCAAGTGTAATGTCAGCTGTTTCTCGTTCGAAGATGGTTGCTGATTTCTTGCCAGTGATTGACTTACGGTACAGCGATTCTGAAAGAATCTCATCGCTTTTTATGGCGATATAGTAACAATATTCGTTTTTGGTAATTCTAAAGAATATACGAAACTCAGAGGGTTCGTTTGCCGAAGTTTGATCGAACAGGAATGGCACAGCATCCACTTTCTGCTGAAGAATGAGATTCTGCCGATTTTTTTCCAATTCATGTACAGGTTTTACAATGGTGGAAATCACGCATGAAAGGGCCTGGAGAAGGTTCGATTTCCCACCTCCGTTTGGGCCGTATATAACGCTTATAGGCAATAAGTCCATTGCCTTTTCTTCTGTAATCAATGTTTCTTTAAATTCAGGAAGTGTAGCTGCCTGGAAATCTAAAGTGGTTTCTCCTTTGTAAGATTTGAAATTCTGAAATGAAAACTGGCATAACATAATTGGTAGCCTCCTTTCTTGAGGTTATTATATGATAAATAAATCGAAAATACAAGTTTTATATCAAAAATAAGAAAAATAATTTCTGAAATATACATATAAAAGCAAAGATAGAAAAATAAGCATATAATAGTATTTTATAATTGTGAAAATTTATACATAATCTAAAAAATACAGTTATTAGTTGCTTTTCTTTTCAAAATGAATATAATAATAATTAATCGACCCCAACACGCCTCTCGACGATGCGTACCATGTTGGGTCTTTTGATTTTAAGAAATATTGGAGAGAGCTTTTAAGACACGAGGTAAATCATAGTGAAAGATTCTTTATTTATCCGCGGTAAAGTACCGATGACCAAGGCAGAGGTCCGGGCGGTCTCGATTTCGAAATTGGAACTGCCCCCGGATGCGGTAGTTTATGATGTGGGGGCGGGAACGGGTTCGGTTACGATTGAGATGGCTTTGCAGCTGCCGCAGGGAACGGTTTATGCTATTGAAAGGAACCCGGATGCGGTAGATCTGCTGCACCAGAATTGTGAGAAATTTGGCGTTTCCAATGTAAAGATCGTTCCGGGGCTGGCGCCGGAGGCTTTTGAGGGACTTCCGGTGGCAACCCATGCGTTTTTAGGCGGTACGGGAGGACGTGTGGAGGAGATCCTGCGGCAATTGTTGGGCAAGAATCCTTCTATGCGGATTGTGATCAATGTGATTGCACTGGAAAGTCTTCAGGCAGTGTGCCAGGCATTGAAAAAGATGGAAATTGAGCCAGAGATCGTCTGTATGCAGGTGTCCAGGGCAGAGAAAGTCGGGCCATATCATCTGATGAAAGGGGAAAATCCGGTATATATCCTGTCGTTTGGAGGCGCGGAGGCATGATTCCAGGAATTTTATTTGCGGCGGCATCCAGCGGATGTGGCAAAACGACGATTACCTGCGGGGCGCTCCGGGCGTGGCAGAGGAAGGGACTGAAGATAAAGGCGTGGAAATGTGGTCCTGATTATATTGATCCGATGTTCCATAAGCAGGTTCTGGGGATTCCTGGGGGGAATCTGGACAGCTTTTTCCTGTCAAAAGAGGCTTTGAAGGCTCAGTATCAGCAGAAAAATGCCGGGTTTGATCTGGCGGTGATGGAAGGCGTGATGGGGTATTATGACGGCCTTGGCGGCATCAGTACCCAGGCAAGCACCTATGAAGTGGCGCAGGCGGTGGATGTTCCGGTGATCCTGATCCTGGATGGAAAGGGGGCAAGTCTTTCTCTAGCGGCAATGCTGCGGGGATTTTTGCAGTATCAGAAGGATAGTCACATCGTTGGGGTGATTTTGAATCGCACCAGCCCGATGATCGGGGCACGGCTGAAGCCTGTGCTGGAGGCTGAGGGTGTGAAATATTTGGGATGTGTGCCGGTCAGTAAAGAGATCCAGTTTAACAGCCGCCATCTGGGACTGGTGATGCCGGAGGAAGTGCCGCAGATCCAGAAGCAGTTGGATGAGATTGCGGATTTGCTGGAGGAATCAGTGGATCTGGATGGAATACTGGAATTGGCACGCAGTTATGCGGAGAAGGTCGAAAACAATGAGGATGCAGGACTGGCGAAATGTCAAACCTCGCAAGTGGCAATGGGAACTCCTGAAACGGGTTTATTTACTGAAAGCAGAAACCCGCTCCGCATTGCCGTAGCCCGTGACGAGGCATTCTGCTTCTACTATCAGGAGAACATGGAACTACTGGAATTTCTTGGCGCGGAGCTGATTCCATTTAGTCCAATTCATGACCAGGAACTGCCCGAGAAGGTATCTGGTGTGATCCTTGGCGGTGGTTACCCGGAAAACTATGCAAAAGTATTAAGCCAAAATACTTCTATGCTTGCGTCTATTCGTCAGTCATGGGAGTCAAAGATGCCATTTTTAGCGGAATGTGGCGGATTTTTATATCTGCACCGGGAATTAGAGGGCAGTGATGGCATTTTTTATCCACTGGCAGGTGTGATTCCAGATAAAGCATGGAAAACCAACCGTCTGGGACGTTTTGGCTATATTACCTTGACACCAGATCATCCGGATGTCTGTCTCACTGGAGAAATCAAAGGCCACGAGTTCCATTATTGGGAGAGTGGGGATTGCGGAACCTGCTGGACGGCGAAAAAGCCATTGTCTGACCGTTCCTGGAGCTGTATTCACAGTGAACAGGGGCAGATCACCGGTTTTCCTCATTTGTATTATCCGTCGGCTCCAGAATTTGCGGAACGATGGTTAGAAACGTGCAGGAAATGGCAAAAAAGATAAAAGGATAAACAGAAACTATGAAATCATTTGAATTACAGTTAGAGCAGATTTCTAAACTGTCTGAAACTGCCATGAAAGATGCCCAGAGTCGCTGGGATCATGTGGCAAAGCCCCTTCACAGTCTTGGACTTTTAGAGGATGCCCTGGTGCAGATCGCCGGAATCCAGGGAACCAGTCAGGTTAATCTTACGAAACGGGCATTGGTGATCATGTGCGCGGATAACGGAGTTGTGGAAGAGGGCGTGACCCAGACCGGACAGGATGTAACGGCTGTCGTGACGAGAAATTTTACAGCCGGTGATTCCTGTGTCTGTCTGATGGCGGATCGAGCTGATGTGGATGTATTTCCGGTGGATATTGGCGTGGCAGATCCCATGGAAGATTGTCATGAGGTACATCCGCTGATTCGCAAAAAAGTCCGTTCTGGAACCCGGAATTTTGTCAAAGAACCGGCAATGACCATGGAAGAGGTGCAGAAGGCTTTACAGGTGGGAATCGAGCTGGTGAAAGAGCTAAAAGAACAGGATTATCATCTGATCGCTCTTGGGGAAATGGGAATCGGCAACACTACCACATCCAGCGCCGTTGCCTGTGCGATCTTAGGAATAGAGCCGGAGCGGATGACCGGACGAGGGGCCGGACTTTCTGATGAAGGATTGAAAAAGAAACAGCGTGTGATCCGGGAGGCGTTAGCGCATTATGCGCCGGATCCGGCTGATGGAATCGGAGTATTGTCCGCAGTAGGCGGACTGGATCTGGCTGGTCTGGCGGGAGTCTGTATCGGTGGAGCCATGTATCATGTTCCAGTAGTATTAGATGGTGTGATCACAGCGGCTGCGGCATTGGCGGCGCAGACTATCTGTCCGGGCGTTTCCGACTATCTGCTGGCGTCCCATGTGTCGGCGGAACCTGCGGGCAAGCTGATCCTGGAAAGGCTTGGGCTGTCAGCGGCGATTGACGGACATCTGTGCCTTGGTGAAGGAACTGGGGCTATGGCATTTATGCCACTTCTGGATATGGCACTGGAGATTTATGAGAAAATGAGTACCTTTGAGGATATTCATATTGAAGAGTATAAGGAATTGAATGAGCAAAAATAAGAGTTGGAGAGGCAAACAAATGTTCTATATCGTAACCGGAGGAAGCGCCAGTGGAAAATCCGAATATGCAGAGTCGCTGGCTATTTCCAGTGACGCCAGACAACGCTTTTATATTGCCACCATGAAGCCCTGGGATGAAGAAGGGCGCAGACGGATCCAGAAGCACCGGGCCATGCGGGCAGGAAAAGGCTTTGAAACGTTAGAAATTTATGAAAGATGTGCAGATCTTTCCGTGGTTCACAAGGATAGCGCGGTACTCCTGGAATGTCTTTCTAACCTGACTGCCAATGTTTTTTATGATCCCATCTATGCCGACAAAGATCTGGCGCAGATGATCACGGAAGATATTCTGGACTTGAAAAAAAGAGTAAAAGACCTTATTATGGTAACCAATGAGATTTTTTCTGATGGAATCACTTACGACCCGGAAACCACCTGTTATATGCAGATCTTAGGACAGGTCAATCAGAACCTGGCGAGAGAGGCAGATCGGGTAATTGAGGTAGTTTATGGAATTCCAGTTGAGATAAAAATACCAGGTGTTAAAAGGTCTTAAAAGCCAGAAACATCAGACAGAAATTGTAGTTACAAAAAGGAGACCAAGAAATGGATCTTTTCGGAAGCTTTGTTATTGCCTGCTCCATGTATTCCCGTATCCCCATGCCTCAGGTGGACTGGACCGAAAATCGAATGAAATATGCCATGTGCTTTTTCCCGCTGATCGGCGTGACCATGGGAGCAGCCCTGTGGCTGACTGCTTTGATTGGAGAACATGTTCATACTCTGGAAGAAGGAAGTCTTCTGTGGGCAGTAATGGGAACGATTCTTCCGCTTTTGATCACAGGCGGCATCCATCTGGATGGCTATCTGGATGTGACAGATGCCAGATCTTCCTATGGAGACCGGGCGAAAAAATTGGAGATCTTAAAGGATCCCCATATTGGTGCCTTTGCGGTGATTGGCTGCGGGATCTATCTTCTGGCTTATGCGGGATTTTTCTCCCTGATTCCAGGAAAAGCCCTTCCTTTGATCGGCGGTATCTATGTGTTGACCAGAGCATTGAGCGCCCTGGCATTGGTGAATTTCCCAAAAGCAAAAAAAGATGGACTGGCTGCCGCATTTTCAGACGGTGCGAAAAAACGAGTGGTAACTTTGACCATGAGCATCTATCTGGTTTTGACAGCTGCATTTTTATGGTGGTACGGTGGAAGCGTAGTTCTGGGTGTGATGGCAGCTGGAGCGGTTCTGTCTTTCTTGCATTATGATCAGATGTCAAAAAAAGAATTTGGCGGGATCACCGGAGATCTGGCTGGATATTTCCTTCAGCAGACAGAACTTTTGCTGGTTGCCATTCTTGCGGTCTGGTATCACTTAGTGTAAATACGAAAGTACGGAACTGTTATCATTTTATCTGAAAGGGAGAATACATATGATTTTGATCATTGGAGGCGCTTACCAGGGCAAACTGGAGTTCACCAGGCAGTTGAAAGGAACGGATGTTACAGTTTCCGATGGAAGAACCATCTCCTTGGATCTGCTGGCAGCTTCCGATATGATCACTCATTTTCATGAAGTGATCCGGCGGTTGTGGCTGGAAAAAAGGGAGATTTCAGCCGTAATCGAAGAAGTGCTTGCAAAAAATCCAGATATTACGATCGTGATGGATGAAATCGGATACGGTGTGGTTCCCATGAGTGCAGAAGACCGTGAGTACCGGGAACTGGTGGGGCATACGGGACAGCTGCTGGCACGTCAGGCGGAGGCGGTCTACCGGGTGGTCTGCGGAATCGGAACCAGGATCAAATAGGAGGCAGAACGATGAAGTACACAACGCTGGCTATCTTGGCCGGATTTTTATTAGATCAGCTGTTTGGCGATCCCTACTGGCTCCCCCATCCGATCCGGGCGATTGGCTGGCTGATCAGCAAAGGCGAAACATGGATTCGCGGAATTCTCCCCAAAACACCCATGGGAGAAAAAACAGGTGGATTTTTCCTGGTGGCGCTGGTTCTAGGAGTAACGGGGATACTGGCTTCTGGCATTTTGTACCTGGCTGTTCATATTCACCCATTGGCGGGACTGATAGTGGAATCCCTCATGTGTTACCAGCTTCTGGCGGCAAAATCCTTAAAAACGGAAAGTATGAAGGTGTATCATGCTTTTGAAAAGCAGGATACAGAGGGTGCCCGCTATGCGGTGTCCATGATCGTGGGAAGAGATACCAAGCCCCTTTCTCCTCAGGGCATTATGAAAGCAGCCGTAGAAACCGTGGCGGAAAATACTTCCGATGGGGTGATCGCCCCACTGTTTTTCATGGCTATCGGCGGTGCGCCCCTGGCATTTTTGTAGAAAGCGGTCAATACCATGGATTCCATGGTGGGTTATAAAAATGAGAAATATTATTATTTTGGATTTGCAGCGGCAAAATTAGATGATCTGGTAAACTTTATTCCAGCCAGATTGTCGGCATTTGTGATGATCGCAGCCGCATTTTTAACAGGTCTGGACGGTAAAAATGCCTGGAAAATATTCTGGCGTGACCGTTTCAACCACAAGAGCCCAAACTCCGCTCAGACAGAGGCAGTCTGTGCAGGGGCTCTGAGGGTCCAGCTTGCAGGAAATGCCTATTATTTTGGAAAATTGTATGAAAAACCAACCATTGGCGATGATCTTCGTCCCGTTGAGAATAAGGACATCCGCCTGGCTAACCGTTTGATGATGGGAACAGCATGGCTGTCATTGATATTGGTTCTGATGGTGCGGCTCTTGTTGCTTCGTTACTGTTTACGCAACGCGTGAACAGTAGCCGGTTTTTCGTGATATAGATAGCGTGTGGAATAGAAAGGATTGATCCGATGGCAAAAACACTGATGATACAGGGAACCATGTCCAATGCGGGCAAAAGCATTCTGACTGCCGGAATTCTAAGAATTCTGAAGCAGGATGGTTTCCGGGCGGCTCCATTTAAGTCCCAGAATATGGCTTTGAATTCATATATAACCAGAGAGGGCCTGGAAATGGGACGCGCCCAGGTGGTTCAGGCGGAAGCTGCCATGACAGAACCTCTTGCGGATATGAACCCGATCCTGTTAAAACCAACCAATGATATTGGTTCCCAGGTGATCGTCCAGGGCGTTTCCATAGGAAATATGCCAGCCAGGGAGTATTTTGCATACAAGAAGACATTGATTCCTAAAATCATGGAGTCCTTTCATCGGTTAGAAGAAAATTTTGATGTGATCGTGATCGAGGGTGCCGGAAGTCCTGCAGAGATCAATCTGAAAAAAGACGACATTGTCAATATGGGAATGGCAGAACTGGTGGATGCGCCGGTGATTCTGGCTGGAGATATTGACCGTGGCGGCGTTTTTGCCCAGCTCTACGGGACGGTGATGCTTTTAGAACCGAAAGAACGGGAACGGGTCAAAGGTCTGGTGATCAATAAATTCCGTGGTGACAAAACTATCTTGGATCCTGGAATCCAGATGATCGAGGATCTGTGCCAGATTCCGGTGGTGGGTGTTGTTCCATTTATGAATCTGGATATTGAGGATGAGGACAGCTTAAGCAGCGCCCTGGAGCAGAAGAAAGCTGGCGGATTGGTGGATATCGCCGTGGTCCGTCTGCCTAGGATTTCAAACTTTACGGATTTTCAGGTGTTTTCCTGCATTCCGGAGGTCTCCCTGCGGTATGTGTCCAGCGTCAAAGAACTGGGCAGACCGGATCTGGTGATCATTCCGGGAACGAAAAGCACCATCGAGGATCTGCTGTGGATGCGAAGCTGTGGACTGGAAGCAGCGGTAAAAAAGCTTGCAGGGGCAGAGATTCCGGTGTTTGGCATCTGCGGTGGTTATCAGATCATGGGAAATACCATTACCGATAAAGAGGGCGCAGAGCAGAAAGCTGGAAGCCCTAATACACAGGTGCGGGGCATGGAGCTGCTTCCAATCGATACAGAATTTGAGACCGAAAAAGTCCGTACCAGAGTGGCGGGAACTTTTGGCCAGGTGACAGGAATCTTGAAAGAACTGTCCGGGTTAGAGATCGAAGGTTATGAGATCCATATGGGAATTTCCCATTCAGCAGACCCGGATGCAGGTTTTATGACCCAGGTAACAGAAATTCAGCAAAGGTCAACAATATCTACGATCTCTAAATTGCAGAAACAGGACGGTATTTCCTACGGAAACTGCTACGGTACATATCTTCACGGCATTTTCGACCGTCCAGGTGTGGCAGAAGCGATCACCAGAATCCTGTTAAAGAACAAAGGACTGGATGGCGAGACCGTAGCAGCTTTCGATTATCAGCGATATAAAGAACAACAGTATGACAAACTGGCAGATGCATTAAGGCAGAGCCTGGATATGAAAGCCATCTATGAGATGATGGGATTAAAAGGAGTTGAACCATGGCAGAATTAACAGAGCTGGAGCAGGTACTGCCCCAGGAAATTGAAAAACGGAGTTTTGAAATCATTACTCAGGAATTGGGCGACCGGGTGCTGGATGAAAAACAGGCCCCGGTGATCAAGCGTGTGATCCATACCACAGCGGATTTTGACTATGCAGATAATCTGGTCTTTTCCCCTAACGTGATGGAACTGGCGTGGCAGGCGATCCGGGAAGGCACGCCTATCATCACCGACACCAATATGGGAAAATCCGGTATCAACAAAAAACGATTGGCAAACTATGGCAGCGAGGTATACTGCTTCATGGCAGACGAGGACGTGGCAGAAGAGGCCAGGAAACATGGCACTACCAGAGCCTGTGCCAGCATGGATAAGGCTGCAAGACTGGGTTTAAACGGCATTTTCGCCATTGGAAATGCGCCGACCGCCCTGGTGCGTCTTCATGAACTGATGCAGGAGGGCGCCATAAAGCCTCGGCTGATCATTGGCGTGCCGGTGGGATTCGTCAATGTAGTTCAGGCAAAAGAACTGATTCTGACCGACGATGTTCCTTATATTGTAGCCCGCGGAAGAAAAGGCGGCAGCAATGTAGCAGCTGCGATTTGCAATGCGCTGGTAAATAGTATATAATAAAAAACATATGTAAAAGAAAGAGGAATGACCATAGATGATCAAGTTAGAGAGAACAAGTGTAATGAACCTGGAAAATGCCATGCGTGGTGCCAGAAATCCCATGAACAGCTGGGGACGGATGGACAGCAGCTATGATGAGGACGGCAACTTCTGTCTAGGTCCTAATGACCTGGATCTTGGAAGAAGACTTCGCAAAGCAGGAAGTGACCATCGTAAATTTATCCGCCAGATTTTCGTTTCCGTAGATATCACAGCGCCTTTATACTGGTGGAAGGAATATGACACTTACAAAGTGGCTACCGTAGCCAACTCTACCAGTACCATGCATAAGATCCACAGCAAAGCATTTGAACTGGATGATTTCAGCCATGACCATCTGACGAAAGATTCCCTGGAATTTATGGGTGTGATCATTGACCGACTGGAAAGTATCCGCCAGAAATTCGTGGCAGAGAAGAAGAAAGAGGACTGGTATGATTTGATCCAGCTTCTCCCAAGCAGCTATAACCAGATGCGTACCTGTACCATGAACTATGAGACTTTAGTTAATATCTATTTTGCACGCAGAAACCACAAATTACAGGAGTGGCATACGTTCTGTCATTGGATCGAGAGCCTTCCATATGCGAAGGAACTGATCATTGCCCAGGAAGAGGAATAGAGGAGAGATATTTTCATGAATATTATTGTTGCGGTAGATAAAAACTGGGCCATTGGAAAGGATAATCATCTGTTGGTGAGTATTCCTAAGGATCAGAAGCTGTTTCGGGATGAAACGCTGGGAAAAGTGGTGATCATGGGTCGGAAGACACTGGAAAGTCTGCCGGGCGGACAGCCGCTTTATGGCCGCAAAACCATCGTTTTGACCAGGGATCCGGAGTTTCAGGCGAAAGGTGTTACTATTTGCCATAATGTAGAGGAAGTTCTGGACGCAGTAAAAGATACAGATCCTGATGATGTGTTTGTAGCAGGAGGGCAACAGGTATATGAGGCGCTGCTTCCGTATTGTACGGTCGCTCATGTGACATATATTGATTACGCATATGAGGCAGATACCCATTTTGTTGATCTTGATCAGGATCCACAATGGGTGATGGATGTGGAAAGTGACGAGGAGACCTATTTTGACCTCTGCTATACTTTCCGCCGTTATGTAAAGAAGGAACAGGTATGAGAAAACAAGTAGATCTGTTAAATGGACCGATTTTTCCTACTCTGACTGGGCTTGCGCTTCCAATCATGGCCACCTCTCTGGTACAGATGGCTTACAATCTGACGGATATGGCATGGGTAGGCCGTGTGGGTTCCCCGGCAGTGGCGGCAGTGGGAAGCGCCGGAATGTATACATGGCTGTCTCAGGGAGTTATGATGCTGCCAAAGATGGGTGGACAGATCAAGGTGGCCCATTCGTTGGGAGAGGGAAGAAAGGAAGAAGCAGTCCGTTATGCCCAGGGATCTCTCCAGCTTGGAATTTTGTTTGCAGTGCTGTTTTCTGTAGCGGCTCTGTCCCTGTGCCGGCCACTGATCAGTTTTTTTGGATTAAATGATCCGAATACCGTGGAGAGTGCAGTCATTTATATGAAGATCACTTGCGGTATGATCTTATTTTCCTACTTAAATGGTATTTTTACTGGGCTTTTTACAGCAAAGGGCGATAGCCGGACCCCGTTTTTAGCAAATGTACTTGGACTTGGCACTAATATGATCCTGGATCCGCTGCTGATTTTCGGTATTGGTCCATTTGCCCGCATGGAAGCGGCCGGTGCGGCTATCGCTACAGTGACTGCACAGGTGATCGTTACCGCTGTTTTTCTGGTGAAAGCGGTCAGGGATCAGGAATTTCTGGGAAATGTGCGGATTTGGGAAGTGGTCCCTGTTTCTTATATGAAAACAATGGTAGGGTTAGGGCTTCCGTCTGCAATTCAGAACCTGATCTATGCAGGGATTTCCATGGTACTGACGCGGTTTGTGGCAGTGTGGGGAGATGCGGCAGTGGCAGTGCAGAGAGTTGGTTCCCAGATCGAATCCATTTCCTGGATGACAGCAGATGGTTTTGCAGCATCTATCAATTCTTTTGCCGGACAGAATTTCGGCGGAAAGCGGTATGACCGAGTGCAGAAGGGGTATTTTGTAGCTGCAGCCTGTATGTTTGTCTGGGGAACATTCTGTTCCTTTCTTCTGATCTTTGGGGCGCAGCCGATTTTCCGGTTATTCATCCAGGAGACCGATGTGATCCCTATGGGTGTCCAGTATCTGACGGTTTTAGGACTGTCACAGATGTTTATGTGCATCGAATCCATGACAGTCGGGGCGCTTTCTGGTATCGGAAAGACATTTTTGAGTTCCATTATCAGTATTTCCCTTACCTCTGCCCGTGTTCCACTGGCGTTTCTGCTGCAGCGGACGCCTCTTGGATT
>ERZ856578.1249-NODE-1249-length-49113-cov-9.306183_pt1 | contig 49113 bp, 48 predicted proteins | sample MGYA00514384_ERZ856578 | MGnify/ENA primary metagenome ERZ856578 (study PRJEB29103, sample SAMN06111958) | human gut metagenome | biome: human gut; feature: ankylosing spondylitis patient; material: healthy_person | host: Homo sapiens | place: China:Hangzhou...
GATATTGCACAGGCTTCCCGGAAAGGCAGACGTACGTTATATACGTATTTCAAGAGCAAAAATGAGATTTATCTGGCCGTGGTAGAATCGGAACTGGATAAGTTATATAAGATGTTGCTCGATGTTGCCGGAAAGGATTTGCCTGCTGACGAGAAGTTGATGACATTCATTTATGCAAGACTGGATGCTATCAAGGCGCTCGTGTTCCGTAACGGGACGCTGAAAGCCAACTTCTTCCGGGATATATGGCGCGTGGAAAAAGTTCGTAAGAGCTTTGACATCCGGGAAACCGAATTATTGAAAGGAATCCTGGATGCTGGTGTAAAGGAAGGTATTTTTGAAATGCCTGATACTGAAATTACTGCGGTTGTGCTTCATCATGCCTTAAAGGGATTGGAAGTTCCTTATATAAGGGGTATTATGGGAGATAATATCAGCCAACGAATCAAGAGAAGAGATAATGTGATGAATTTAATATTCAACGGAATAAAGATTAAGTAAACCAGAGATGTTTATCAATGCAACAGGGTTTTATGTGCCTGAAGAGCGGGTGCACAACCAACATTTTTTGGAATTAAACGGGTTGACTAGCGAGTGGATTGAACAAAGAACCGGTATTAAAACCCGGTCCAAAGCTAAACCGGAAGAGACTATTTGTACAATGGGAATTGAAGCCGTACATAACGCGCTGCCTAAATTACCTTATGATATTACGGATGTTGATTTAATTATCTCAGCCTCCTATTCTCCGTACGATACAGTTGCAACTGCGGCTCACTATACTCAGCGTGAATTTAATATTACAAACGCGAAAGCGTTGTATTTATCTTCAGCCTGTTCCTCCTTTTTGAATGCACTGGAGGTGGTGGAAGGTTATTTTGCTATGGGAAAGGCTACGAAAGCCCTGATCCTTTCTGCAGATAAGAACTCAGCCTATTATAATGAAACAGATCCGAAAGCCGGTCACCTGTGGGGAGACGCGGCTGCCGCATTCTTTATCTCAAAAGAACGTATGACTGAGAATGATCCGCAGATCCTTGAGGTATTTACGCAAGGTCTGGGACATTTGGGAAAAGGCCCGGAAGGGGTACAGCTGCGTCCGCGCGACGGGGGTATCCTGATGCCGGAAGGCCGCGACGTATTTATCCAGGCTTGTACTTATATGCCTAAGAATGCAGTGTACTTGCTGGAGAAGAACGGCTATTCACTGGATGACCTGACTTATTTTATCGGTCATCAGGCTAATATGCGTATCATGTCCAACATTGCCAAGCAACTGAATCTGCCGGAAGAAAAGTTCCTGCACAATATCGAAGAACTGGGTAATACCGGCTCGGTAAGTTCAGCGTTGGTATATGCCCAGAACGATGGGACGTTTAAAAGGGGCGACCTGGTTTGTCTGACCGTGTTTGGCGGCGGATATTCGGCGGGTGCCTGTTTAATTAAGTGCTAATTAAGACGTAAAATAAGAGTATTATGAAATTATTGGAAGGAAAAGTAGCTATCGTTACCGGTGCCGCACGTGGTATTGGTAAAGCCATTGCTTTGAAGTTTGCCGCTGAAGGTGCGAATATTGCATTTACAGATTTGGTTATCGACGAAAACGGTGAAGCAACACAGAAAGAAATTGAAGCTTTAGGTGTTAAAGCAAAAGGTTATGCTTCTAACGCAGCTAACTTTGAAGATACACATAATGTAGTGGCAGAGATACAGAAAGACTTCGGCCGTATCGACATCCTGGTAAACAATGCCGGTATCACGAAAGACGGTCTGATGATGCGTATGAGCGAAGGACAGTGGGATGCTGTGCTCAACGTAAACCTGAAATCTGCATTCAACTTCATCCATGCTTGTACTCCGATCATGATGAAACAGCGTGCCGGAAACATTATCAATATGTCTTCTGTCGTTGGTGTTCATGGTAATGCCGGACAGAGCAACTATTCAGCATCGAAAGCCGGTATGATCGGTTTGGCCAAGTCGGTGGCTCAGGAACTGGGTTCACGCGGTATCCGTGCCAACGCAATCGCTCCGGGCTTTATCATCACTGATATGACTGCTAAGTTGCCGGAAGAGGTAAGAGAAGAGTGGAACAAGAAAATTCCTTTGCGCCGTGGCGGTTCTACCGAAGATGTGGCTAATGTAGCTACATTCCTGGCTTCTGATCTGTCTGCTTATGTATCCGGACAGGTGATCCAGGTTGACGGCGGCATGAATATGTAATATGGAAGTTATCTACGAAGACAATCATATCATCGCGGTAAATAAAACCTGCCGCGAGATTGTACAAGGAGATAAAACCGGTGATACTCCTCTTTCGGAGATGCTCAAAGCATGGCTGAAGGAGAAGTATTGTAAACCGGGAAATGTCTATATAGGTGTGGCCCACCGGTTGGATCGTCCTGTCAGCGGCGTTGTCCTGTTTGCCAAAACAAGCAAAGCCCTTCCCCGCCTGAACGAAATGTTCCGGGTAGGAGAGGTGAAGAAGACGTATTGGGCGATCGTAAAGAACTGTCCGCCTGCCGATGAAGGCGAGCTGGTCAACTGGTTGGTACGCAACGAAAAACAAAATAAGAGTTATGCCTACGATACCGAACGGCCTGACTCTAAGAAAGCAATCCTGCACTATAAAGTGATTGCGCGTTCGGATAATTATTATTTACTTGAGATCGATCTGAAGACCGGACGTCATCACCAGATACGTTGCCAGCTGGCAAAGATGGGATGCCCGATCAAAGGCGACCTGAAATATGGAGCCGACCGCTCGAACAAAGACGGCGGTATTAGCCTTCACTCCCGTAGTGCCGAATTCATTCATCCGGTATCGAAAGAAGCGATAAAGATCGTGGCTCCTGTACCCGATGATAATCTTTGGAAGAGTATTTCGGCGGGACTATAAGAGTCAAAAGAAATAAAATAACAGGAAACTGCATTGAAATGTCATCAGGCACTTTGATGCAGTTTCTTTTTATTTATCTTTGCCTGCTGTAATTGTGTTATTAATTAATAGGCAGACCATGAAAAAGCTATTGACAATCTTATTGTGTTCAGCATCCGTTACTCTGGGACTGGCACAGCAACAAACTTATTTTACCAACCCTGTTATCCACGGCGATGTAGCCGATCCCTCCATCATGCGGATTGGCGAGACTTATTATGTTACAGGGACTTCCTCGGAATGGGCCCCTTATTATCCGGTATTTACTTCTTCCGATCTGGTGAACTGGAAGCAGACCGGCCATATCTTTAAAGAGAAGCCGGCTTGGACGAAATCGTCTTTCTGGGCTCCCGAGTGGTATTATCATAATGGTAAAGTATATATGTATTATACCGCCCGTAAGGAGTCGGATAATATTTCATGCATCGGAGTGGCTGTAGCCGATTCGCCAACAGGGAAGTTTAAAGATTACGGCCCCATCGTCGAGTTTGGAAAAGAGGCGATCGATGCCTTTATCCTTGAAGACAACGGACAGCTTTATATGACCTGGAAAGCTTACGGGTTGGATCAGCGTCCTATCGAATTGCTGGCCTGCAAGCTGAGTTCCGACGGCTTGCGCCTGGAAGGTGAGCCTTTCAGCTTGCTGCGTGATGATGAAAGACGGGGGATGGAAGGACAACATTGGTTTAAGCAAAACGGCTATTACTATATTATCTATGCGGTAAACGGTTGTTGTGGCCCGGAGAGCGATTATGCGGTAGAGGTAGCCCGTTCGAAGAAACTGGCCGGCCCGTATGAGAAGTACGAAGGTAACCCGATCCTTCACGGTGGAAAAGATATCCAGTCTATCGGACATGGTACGCTGACCACTACGCCCGACGGACGTATGTTTTACCTTTGCCATGCTTATAGCAGGGACAAAGACTTTTATCAGGGGCGGCAACCGCACTTGCAGGAGATGAGAATGGGCGGGGATAACTGGCCTTATTTCGTTACCGGGGAATATGCCAGCCTGGCACAGCCCATGCCGTTCACCGACTGTGTGCAGGAGCCTATCTTTGATTTTACCGACGACTTCACGGCAACGGCCCTTCGCCCCGAATGGAGTTGGAATTATCCGTATGCCGATGTAAAAACGGAATTGAAAGGCGGTAACCTGTCTTTATGCGGTTCTCCGAAACCGGGTATCAAGACGGGTAATGCACTTTGCCTGCGCCCTTCGACTGCCGACTATACGCTGGAGACTGCTGTCGTAAACCAGAACGAAAGCTGGAAAGGCGTCGTTATGTATGGCGATGACAATAACCTGCTGACACTCGGTTGCGAAGCAGACCGCCTGAAGCTAAAAGCCGTGAACGACGGCAAAGAGTTGATCCTGGCCGATATGAAACTGCCGGCTTCTTCCTTGTATCTCCGGATGAAGGTGACAGACGGTATCCGTTGCTCGTTTACTTATAGTGAAGATGGCAGGAAGTGGAAGGAGATAGAATACGATCTTTCCCCCTCTGCCTTGAAATCCCTAGTCCGTTGGGATCGCATTTCCCGTCCCGGACTGTATCAGCAGGGTGCTTTGGATAAACCGGCAGTGTATGGGTATTGCTGGTTACGGAATGAATAAGAGCAGAAAATAACAAAGGTTATTCAGGCTTGCCCTGTGCAGCCTGATAACCTTCCAGTTGTGCCCTCGATTTACTTTGGGTAACAATATATACACCCGAAAAGACCAGTGCTACCGCTATGCCTTTCATGACTCCGAAAGTGTCCATTCCCCAAAGTACGGCGATCAGTGAAGCGACTATCGGCTGTACGTAATTGTACATACAGGCAACTGTCGGACGCAGCAAAGTCTGTCCGATAGGGATAAACAAATAGGGCAGGAAGGTTCCACCAATAACAACGTAGGCGATACCCAGGTATAACTCCGCTGGCAGGTTTGCAAAGTCGATCGCTGAAATATGATTGAAGGTGAACGGTATCGTACAGATGGAAGCGTAGGTAAACATCCACTTCATCAGCGTAATAGGAGAGTATTTGCCTATCAGCCCCTTGAACAGTACGAAATAGAAAGAGAAGCTAAACTGTGCCAACAGGCAAAGCAGGTCACCCCATATATTGCTGCTTTTCCCTCCTCCGGCAGCTGCGCTCTGGCTGCTTAGGATAAGTAATAAAGCTCCGGCAGCCCCGACAAAGATCCCTATCACTTTCTTTCCGGTGACAGGCTCTTTCAGGTAGAAGGCCGCAATGATCATCGTGATGATGGGGGTTGTGGTGGTAACGATAGAGGCGTTGATCGGCGATGTCAAAGAAACTCCGAAAATAAATGATCCCTGGTTCAGAACGATCCCCAGCAATGCGGCGAAGAACAGCTTCATAAGATCCTGATGGTTGACATGCTCTTTTTTCGTGAAGAGCGAAGCCAGCCAGAATATAACGGCTGCTCCTACCATGCGGAACGTAGTAAGTGATAACGCGCTGATTGGGCCTGCTATTAACACTGCTTTCGATACAGGAGACATCAATCCCCATAAGATATTGGCCCCCAGCATTGCCAGATGCCCTTTATAAGCCTGAGATTTCATTTTGCCTTATTTAATGGGTACAAAGGTAATGGCTTTTCCATAAAAAAGTGCATGAAAAGATAGATCCTTCCATGCACTTCCTATATATTTATCGGTCGTTTATGCGATCGTAATCTCCGGATCGAGATAAACATTCTGGATCGTATGCAATAGCTCGACACCGTCTTTCATCGAACGTTGGAAAGCCTTACGTCCGCTGATCAGTCCCATGCCACCGGCACGTTTGTTCACGACTGCGGTAATAACGGCTTCTTTCAGGTCGGAAGCTCCGTGTGATTCACCGCCGGAGTTGATCAGGCCGATGCGTCCCATATAACCGTTCGCTACCTGGTAACGGCAGAGGTCGATCGGGTGTTCGGTTGCCAGTTCGGTGTACATCTTCTGGTCTACTTTGCCGAAGTTGATAGCTGTAAACCCACCGTTATTGGAAGGTAACTTCTGTTTTACGATATCCGCTTTGATCGTTACCCCCAGGTGGTTGGCCTGTCCGGTAAGGTCGGCGGCAGAATGGTAATCGACGCCGTCTTTCTTGAAATCGTTGTTTCTTAAGTAACACCAGAGAACGGTGGCCATACCCAGCTCGTGGGCATATTCGAATGCATCGGCTATCTCTACCAGTTGATCGCGACTTTCGGCAGAACCGAAATAGATCGTTGCTCCTACGGCGGCCGCTCCCATGTTCCATGCTTCTTTTACGGTTCCGAACATCACTTGGTTGTAACTGTTCGGGTAGGTAAGCAGTTCGTTATGGTTGAGCTTTACGAGGAACGGTATTTTGTGTGCATATTTGCGCGCTACTGCTCCTAAGTTACCGAAGGTGGAAGCCACCGCGTTGCAACCGCCCTCGATGGCCAGTTTCACGATATTTTCCGGATCGAAATAAATAGGGTTCGGAGCAAATGAAGCACCGGCTGTATGTTCAATGTCCTGGTCTACCGGAAGGATAGACAGGTATCCTGTATTTGCCAGACGTCCGTGTCCCAGCATCCTTTGCAGGTTATTTAATGTTTGGATGTTTCTGTCCGTATTGATCCATATATCATCTATCGTAGAAGGTGATGGAATATGGATCAGCGATTTGTCGATCGTTTTACATGTATGGCCGAGATAATACTCCGCCTTGTCGCCTAATAAGCTTGTAATCTTTAATGTATCCATAATATATGCAAGTTTTAGAATGAAACACTTCCCGGCTGGAATAGGTTTCATAGTTTTTGTCAATTAACAGATAGAATATATCTATTGCCTATTTCTTGCCCTTTAGATTTGTTTGGTTAATTTTGTCGCAGCGAATAACAAAGATTATATATACTAATAGTTTTACAACCAATAAAATTTTACGAAGATGAAAAAGAAATGGATCTGCACAGTATGTGGTTATGTTCATGAAGGTGACGAAGCTCCCGAATTCTGTCCGCAATGTAAACAACCGAAAAGCAAGTTCAAGGAACTGGTGGAAACAACCGGTGCTTTGCAGTTTGTAGACGAACACGTATTAGGCGTAGCTAAAGGTGTCGACCCTGTTATTCTTGAAGGTCTTAACGCTCACTTCATGGGAGAATGTACTGAAGTAGGTATGTATCTGGCAATGAGCCGTCAGGCTGACCGCGAAGGTTATCCTGAAGTGGCAGAAGCATTCAAACGTTATGCATGGGAAGAAGCTGAACATGCTGCTAAGTTTGCCGAATTGCTGGGTGATGTGGTTTGGGATACAAAAACAAACCTGAAAAAACGTATGGAAGCGGAAGCCGGTGCATGCGAAGATAAAAAACGTATCGCTACTTTGGCAAAACAACAGAATCTGGATGCTATCCACGATACTGTACACGAAATGTGTAAAGACGAAGCTCGTCATGGTAAAGGCTTCGAAGGATTATATAACCGTTATTTCAAGTAATAACGATAATTCGTTTTGTTAATATGGGGAAGGGGATACATTTTGTATCTCCTTTTTTTATGTAAAAAAGACTGTTTGGAGAATAACGACACGAAATTATCTATACATTTGCTGCGTCAACCACAGAAAAGGAAAGCTGCCAGAGTGGTCGAATGGGCCGCACTCGAAATGCGGTGAGCGGGTAACTGCTCCGGGGGTTCGAATCCCTCGCTCTCCGCTGAAAGGTCTGAACAAAAACAGACAATAAACGGACAAAAACCTACAAGTCAATGATTTGTAGGTTTTTTTGTTTGTATTTTGTCCAGCATAAAAGACACTAAAAAGACCTCAAAAGACAAAAATCTGTGCCTAAATCGTTACCGATTCCGTTCCGGACAGAAACGGTAACGATTTGTCCAAAATTGACCTCTCGCTGTCCAAATTTGTACAGCCTGTATATATCTCACAATTAATACATTAAAAGTAATTTTGTAACATTAAAAAGTGAGATTATGAAGAGTACATTCAAAGTCCTTTTCTACCTGAAAAAAGGGTCAGAAAAACGTAATGGAGAGGTAACTATTATGGCAAGAATTACCGTTGATGGAAAAATTTGCCAGTTTAGTACAAAACAAAGCATCCATCCCGATAATTGGAGTGTGAAAGCTGGTAAAGCAACCGGGAAGTCCTGCGCACAACTCAATAAGTTGCTGGAAGATATAAAAGCATCATTACACCAAATCTACCATGAACAACAACGGCGTGAAAACTATGTTACTGCCGAGCAAATCAAGAATGAATTTTTAGGGCATACGGAGAACCACGAAACGTTGCTGAATTTATTTCAGAAGCACAATGATGATGTGAAGCAGCTTATAGGTCTATCTAAATCTGCATCTACCTATCAAAAGTATGAAGTAACCCGCAAGCATCTTGCGAATTTCATCCAAGCTAAGTACAACCTTTCCGATATAGCTTTGAAGTCTATTAACAATATGTTTATCAATGACTTTGAAGTATATCTTATGACAGTTGGCAGATGTAACCATAACACGACTGCCAAGTTTATGCAGTTCTTCAAACGCATAGTATTGATTGCCCGTAATAATGGGTTGATTGTCGGCGACCCTTTTGCTAACTATAAAATACGCTTACAAAGGGTTGATAGAGGATATCTTACAGAAGATGAAATCAAGAAAATCCTTGAACTCAACCTTGTTTCCGAAAGACTGGAACACGTTAGGGATTTATTTCTCTTTTCCTGTTTTTGCGGTTTGGCTTACATAGATGTAGCAGGGCTTAGAAAAGAACATATCCGCAAATCGTTTGACGGTAACCTTTGGATTATGACTAAGCGTGTAAAGACCGGAATAGATGTAAATGTTCCGTTATTGGATATTCCCAAAATGATCCTGGATAAGTATAAGGATAAGCTACCTAACGGAAAAATCCTTCCTGTAATCAGCAATCAAAAACTTAATTCCTATTTGAAGGAGATTGCCGACCTTGCCGGAATCAAGAAGAATCTTACGTTTCACCTTGCCCGCCACACCTTTGCAACCACAACGACACTGGGTAAAGGAGTTCCCATTGAAACCGTTTCTAAAATGCTGGGGCATACTAATATTGAAACGACCCAAATCTACGCCCGCATTACTAATAGCAAGATTAGCAGCGATATGAAAGGACTTTCCGAACAGTTTACTGGTATTGAGAAAATCTATAAAAAAGTGGCTCAATAGTTACCTATTCCCAGTAGGTAACCAATGGGTAACGAATTAGGTAACGATTTTCACTGTATAATACTAAAATACAAATAGATATGGAATTACAAGTCATTCAAAACAAAATCTTTGAAGTCCGGGGATACAGGGTAATGCTGGACTTCCACTTAGCGGAGTTATATAATGTAAAGACAAAAGTTCTCAAACAGGCTGTCAAACGTAACATTCAGCGATTTCCTTCTGACTTTATGTTTGAACTGGATAAAGAAGAGTTTCGGGGAACTGGTCACAATTTGTGACCAGTTCCCCGAAACCCTAAAACACAGTTCTGTCAGCCCAATGGTTTTCACGGAACAGGGTGTAGCAATGCTTTCTACGGTATTGAGAAGCCAAACAGCAATAGATGTAAATATATCTATTATGCGGGCATTTGTCCTGATGCGACAAATGGTTATCGGATATGATGAACTTCTTAAACGTATCGAAGAACTGGAAGAAAGTACAGATGCACAGTTTAGCGAGATATACCAAGCTTTAACCCAGCTATTAAGTAAACCTGACCCTAAACCAAGAAAACCCATAGGATACAGAATACCTGATGAAGAAAAATAACTTATCACAGATTGTGATAACCTAATGATGGCGAGCTTTGTTAGTTCGCCATTTTCATATAGTTTATTTATCTAATGCTTTCCAAAAAATTATTTTATCCTCACCTTTTGCATAAAACTCCCGTATGATAGCTTCTTGTTCGTAATGATTCTTTTTATAGAAAGCCACTGTATTTTCAAATTCAGGTAATCCGGAAGTTTCAATCAGCAATATGCGTTCACCCCGGTTTTTCAGATGATTTTCAATATATTCAAGCATTTTTTGTCCAATACTTTTTCCTTGAAAGTGAGGGTGAACAGCTATTAGATATAAGTTATAAGTTCCCACCGTCATTCTTTCAGGTGCATAATATGCAACCGCAATAGGGGTATTGTTTTCTTCATAAGTTATCCAAAACTCGGTATCATTCCCCTCTCTAAAATATGGTTGAATCATTTCATCTAATAATTCCGATGGAAATAACTCATTAGAATCTATTACTTTTTTCAACGCATCTAAGTCATTACGATTAACCAGACGAATTTTATTATTTGGCTGTATATCCATTGCATTAATATTATTTCTAATGTTTTATTGATTAGGCAAAGATACAAATATTGCTTGTCATCATCCTATTTCAATAACTAATGCTTTTTTGCCAGCTTCTTTAACTGTAAACCACTCCCATAGGCAGTCATTCCACCGGGGCGGTTATTCCTTTCCATTTCTATATGCAAAAGTATTTACGGCTTCTTAACGTCTTTGAAAGTTCAAGCCCTAAAGGGTTTGATGCAAAAATCTTCCTGCTGCGCTTCGCCCAGAGAGTATTTTTCCACAAAAACTTGCAAAGACTAAAGCCTACACTTTCCGGCATATATGAAACGAAAACGACCGACCCGACGGAAAGACGCATATAAAAAAAGTCGGATTTACGAGAAGCAGGAAAAAAAGGTTATGAAACTCAACTCCCTCACCTCAAGAATCCGCATATATCTAAAAAAATCAGAAGTTATGGAAGCAACAAGTTTAAGCGAAGCAAGGATTTATGTAGGTACATACGCAAAGTACAACGATGGCTCAATCGAGGGCAAGTGGTTTGACCTTTCCGACTTTTCGGACAAAGACGAGTTTTACGAAGCTTGTAAGGAGTTACACGCAGACGAAGAAGACCCGGAATATATGTTTCAGGACTGGGAAAATATACCGGATGAATTAATAGGAGAAAGTTGGTTATCTGATAACTTTTTCGACATCCGGGATGCAATGGACGATTTAAGCGAAGACGAGCAGGAAGCGTTTATGGTGTGGTGTAATCACGGTTCGCATGACCTTTCAACCGAAGATGCAAACGACCTTATTTCTTCTTTCAGGGACGATTTTCAGGGCAAATATAACGATGAAGAAGATTATGCCTATGAAGTTGTAGAACAGTGCTACGAACTGCCGGAGTTCGCAAAAACATACTTTGATTATGAAAAGTTTGCCCGCGACCTATTTATGGGTGATTACTGGTTTGAAGATAGTTTTGTTTTTCGGGCTTCCTGATTATTCACCGGGCGGGGAAACCCGCCTACAAATAAATTTATAATGAAAACAAGCGGTTTATTCAGGTTATTGTTCCGGGTGGGGCTACTGGCTTCAGTAATTTATTTTCTGTCCACTTCGGCGGGTATATGGGCGGTATTGATAATTGCGTTTTTCGTTATCCGCTTTATCCTGCGGTTATTTGTATCTGTATTGTATAGCCTTTTGATAGCTGCGGTTTTCATTGCCTTATTATTCACTTTTTTAATGTAAATATATGGAATCACTAAACAAAAACGGAGTGTCCACGACCCAAGAGCCGGAACAGGAAAAATATGTAACGTTCATTGCGGGAGCGTTCAGGGGAACAGAATATTTTCAGTATGATTATCGCCATACGGATGGAGAACTTTTCTCTACGGTAGCCAAAACGTTGGAAGAGTGCCGGAAACGGCGGAATGAATGGCTTGTTAAGAGATAGATAAAGGCAGGTGGAGTTTACCGCCCGCTACTTTTTCCATGAGCTGATGCGGAGAAAAAGTAGCAAAAAGCCTTTTTAAAGAATATGTTTGTATTCTTTTATTGATTACACAAACTCTATTCCTGGTAATCTCATAAAACAACTGTAATTCTTTTCGTATGTGCCGTTTTTTGTAAGTTGTGTGTTGCTTGCGGAAAAATAAACCTGCTTTTTCGCTCTGGTTACAGCAACATAGTATACACTTAATTCTTCTAAAAATGATTTTTCTATTTCATTATTAATCACGAAATTACAATCTGCACCACACTTACATTTACTGCATAGCCCAAACCAATTAGGGAACGAATCTTTTTCCATATCTGGCAATATCACATAATCCCACTCCAAGCCCTTAGCCGCATGAACTGTAGAAATAATAATTCGAGTATCTAAAAATTCCATATACTGTTTTATGCCATTATGCTCAAAAGTATCCTTTATTAAGTTGATTTTGTCTTCGTTAGATAGGAATGAATAATCCATGAATAAGCGACTCCAAAATATTTCCAGTAACTCCAACAGTGCTTTTATCACAGGAGAATCTTTATCTACATATATCTCTCTAATTTTATCTATATGCTTTCGACCTAATTTCTTTGTGACCTTTGTATTTATCTTGAGGAACTCAATGAATTCATAAAGACATTTCCTATTGAATTGCAAATACTCTGGATCATCATCAGTAAATAATCCATAAAAAAAAGAAATTTTGTTGTGGTCAAATGTTTTAATAATATGTTCGATATTTGGTCCTCTTTGCTTTGCTAATATTGCAACTTTAGAAGTTGGATACTGACGCTGTATCTCTTGTGATTTTATTACCACCTCTAAAGCTTCCTTGACTTGATCTTCATAGATATTAAATTCTACTTTTGAACTTAAAGCACTAGGATTCTGAAATGGAGTGACTGCATTTTGTCTAATTATTTTATCCAATTGGAGCATATTTTCATTTGACGCAAATCTGTAATTTTTATCTAATGAAATAAGTTTGAGCTTAAAATAACTTTGGGCTCTACTTAATAAGTTTGGAACTGCACCAATGAAACCATAAATCCTTTGTAAGGAGTCTCCTAAAAAGAGTACATTTGATTTTTCCGAAATCAAATAGTTCAGAAGCCAATAGCTTAACAAATTTGTATCTTGAAACTCGTCAACAAGTATAGTTGTATAATAATTTTGGTAAAATGATAAAATGCTTGGATACTCTTGAAACAATTTAATGGTTAATGTTATAATTGCATTGAAAGGAATAGCTTCTTTTTGCAATATTTCGGCAATAACTACGGAGTTATATCTATTAATGTTTTCCCTTAAATAAGTCCCTTTTATCTCTCTTACTGCAGAATTATAATTAGATAAAACATCAGCATCATTTATTGAAATATTTTTAAACGTCCGCATAATATTATCACTCCTGCTATCATCTACCGATTGTAATGTGTCTAATTTAGATAAAGCTGGATGTAATATATGTCCGTATTTCTTTAATACACTTCGGCAAAACCCATGATAATTAGATATATATGTTTTATCTTTAATATTGATTTGTTTGTCAAATCCATCTAACAATTCAGGGATATTCTTACTTACATCTTTCTTTATCTTATATGCAGCATTAACACTAAACGTGAGAGCTAACAATCTTTTGGGTACAGGAATTTGCCCTATTGCAATCAAGTATGCAATCCTGCTTACCATTGTATGAGTTTTTCCATATCCAGCCGGAGCCTCAACTAAAAGACGTTTGTCGGGGGAAAAAATAACTTCCAATTGTTTATTATCCCCTTGATGTTTTGCTTCTATTCGGGATTTAATAATAGATATTTCTTCGGGACTCATGAGCACAAACCTTTAGCATGTTCAATTAAGGATGTATATATTTGAGGTATATCTTCCTTTTCTAATTTTATTCCTATCAAAAGGCCTAAAGGTTGTGATTTATTTATAGAAAACCACGTCGAATAAAAAGCTTTTAAATTCACAACATTGGTTTTATCTATCTCGGAAAGTTTTAAATTTGTCGATGTGGGTGCAGGTAAATAATTGTATTTTTTATGTGCTCTCTTATTCAATGCGGCAGCTTCCATTATCCTATCCTCTCCTTCGGAATCAAACTCAATAACAATCTCGTATAAAACGCTCTCTTTTCCAGAATCAACTAAAGCCATTAATTCTGCCTCAAAATCACGTTCTGTAGTTTTCCACAAATTTGGGATTCCAGTTGGGGTTGGATCTCCGTCACTATCTTTAATGCCAACACAAGGTATTCCAAATTTTTCAGCTAACTGAATCAATTGCAATACAGAATCTCCACCTGCTTGAATAACACAAATCCCATATTCATCTAAATCTATGTCACATTTCTGAGCAAAAAATGGAAAACTACCATACTCAGAATCTCCCTCGACAAAAATTGCACATCTGGCAAAAAAGGCTTCTTTAATGAAAGGGAAATGTAACAGCAAATGTTTTTCAAGTTGTTCTCCTAATGTCAGATTTATTCCGGATACAATTTTAGTATCGCCATTGTCTTTATAAAGTCGTATTATTTGTCTAAAATCATTCAATATAATACTCGGAGAATGTGTTGCGACAATAATTTGCCCATCAAATCTATCAATATCGAATAATTCTTTTATCAATATGCTTAAATCTGAGTCTTGATTATTGATGACTCTATTTAAGTATTTTATTAATGAGCGCTGCATGTAAGGATGTAAGTGAATTTCAGGTTCATCAAGACCTAAAACTACAGATATAGATTTACTTCCTGTTTCTTCATTCACAAAGACCCCTGTTTCTTTTCTTTGATCTGAAATCGTTTGAAGTTTATCTAATATAGAAAGTGTAACCAATAATAAGAATTGGATTCCATATCCACATTTTGAAAGAGATGCACCTTTGCCATCTTGTAATGAAAATAATTTGGGAATCAGTTGTAAGACATCTCCCTCTAAAACGGCAGATATTCCATTGTCTTTAAAAGACTTTATTCTTCCAAGTTTAGCATTTACATCTGCCAATAAACTTTCTGTAAATTCAGTATCAATTAAGTTCTCTGAGCTAACGCCTTCTTCATTTGCCAAATAATCTTTTATCATTCTGGATAAAAAACGACCAACACCACGACTACTGTCAAAATTAATTTCAGATATAGGATTCCTTAATGAATCATAATAGATAAAATTTAAACATTTTATAAGCGAAGGAGAAATATAGGTTTCAGTTTCTAAGTGATAAAACTCCATATTTTCATCTGGAGATACTTGCCTACACGCAATGTTTATATATGTATAATCGTCCAAATCAAATAGATCTTCGAAATGTCCGATCTCTTCAATAGCAAGTTTTATTCGAACATTAACAGTTATGGGTAATGTAGCATCAGTAAAATCATCATAAGCGAAACCTCTTCTGGTGAAAATAATATTCAACAGATTTAGGATATTTGATTTTCCTAAGTTGTTTTCTCCCACAATAAAATTACACGATTCCTCAAATGCAATCGTTGCAGTACTCAAATTCCTATAGTTTTCGACAGAAAGTCCTTTTATCCTCATAACGTTCAAATTAAAATCTCTGCAAAAATACCCATAAAAAAACACCTGACAAGCAATTTTGTCAAGTGTTTTTCAATAAGTTACCTAAAGTCGCTTATTCCTTCTGCTCTTCTTTGTCATTCTCATTATTAAAAGCAAACGTTAGCTGTACCACCTGCCCGAAGCTGTCTTCAATATATACATCAATTTGTGGCTGGTCGGTGGAAGCCGAAGTATAGTACAGGCGGAACGTTTCGCCCGGAAGCGGGTATAAATCATTTGGAAGAAAAACAGTTCCGTCTGCCATCCGCAGCGTTCCTTTGCCATCCGGCTGAAAATACCTGATGAAATACTTCGTTTCTTCGTAATAGCCTTCCCGTTGAAGCTGAAAACGGATTTCAGCCGTTTCTCCAATCTTAATCCGTTTTTGTACAGGCATCGTTGTTACCGTGAACGGGTAAACCTGCTGAACATCCAGCTTATCATCACAAGAAAACACCAGCAGCATTGCTCCCATCAAGTACACCCCCATTAATATGTTCCTGATTATCTTTTTCATATCGCACTAATTTATTATGAATTTAAAACCGACCCCGAACTGTGTGTGGAACTTTCCGATGGAAGAACCGAACAGCATCCGTTCACGGGCATTGATAAGGATAACCACCCTGTCTGTCAGGTAAGTTTCCAGTTCCAGTGTAGCAGCGCCACCATAAACAAAGGCATCTTTGTTTGTGAGTGTAGAACCATCGTATAGTTCTTTATCTCCCCAGTTGCTTGTTTCGTATCCGGCAAGAGCCGACAACCCGAAGGACAGAAAGAAGGTTTTCCGGCGGTCGGAAAGGATTTTGATATAATACCCGCCTTCGCCCGTAAACTGGCTTACAGGCACGGTTACATTCTTATATTCATATTCCTTATTGAAGTATTCTGCCCCGACAACCCAACGATTTCCGTTTTTGGTATAAGTGGCAAGCGCAGCACCGAAATAATACGCCGATTCCGGTTTACCGGGCTTCTTAAAGCCGTCCGCCATCCCGCCCGTAAGTTGGATTCCCTTTTGTCCGGGCAGGTAACGTTGTGCGTGTGCCAGGTTAAAAGTCTGGCACAAACACAACACTACTATAAAACAGATTAACTTCTTCATCTTATTTGATTTTAAGTTCGTTAATCACTCTGGCGTTCACAATATCCGAACTTTCGATGCGGATATTTTGGTGACGGCCACCGTTCTTTTCGACCAGCTCTACCACCAGTATTTTATCATCCGGGATAGTGAACTTCGGTAAGGTATAGACCGTGCGAACAGTGGACTTCCCACCTATGGTAATCACTTCGTTAAAACTGCGGACAGGATAAAGCACCGATTCCTGAATGGCGGTACGCTTTGCCACCTTCTTATCGACAACCTTAAATTTGATAAAGTCTGTATCAAACGGAACATTGGAAGAGTTCTTCACCTGTGTATGGAAATAGAACATCCCGTTATGCACATAAATACCTTTGATTAAGAACTGTATCCCGAAACGCTTGCATCCCAAGTGACGTATCTCCCGGTCATTGTTTTTATAAATGGATTGCATTATCAGTTTCACCAGCAACGGCGATTCATTACCCAGTTCACGGAAGTAAATGTTCATCCGGGTATGGGAATAATCGGTTATGCTTTCATTCTCAAGGAAATCTTTCATTTCGATGTTCAGCATTTCCGGTTCATTGGCATATTTGGCGTTGAAGGAATAAAAACTGCCGTCCTCACAAATAACCGAAAAGTTGGTTTCACCCGGAAAACCTTCGGTAGCAGCTTTAACACGGATAACATTTTCCGCCCCGTCCGCTTTTCCTGCGATAAGGTGAGTAGAACCCAAATCCACGTATTTGACAGTGGACGGGAAAATAATGTGTAACGTTTTGGCAAACGTTACCTGAACCCCGTAAGGCGTAACCATTTGCCCGTAAGGAAACTTTTGGGTGATACCCTGAAACAAATCGTTGCTTTGTGCTTTGACAGTTACCGCACCGATAACCAGTGCGAACATGATAAATAACTTTTTCATTACGAATTGATTTTTAGTTGCCATCGGCGGGTGGATAGCCCGCTTCCCGGCAGATTAATAATTGAGAAATTTTTGTGGTGGGTCGCAGACCCTTTTATTATTGCTTCGTATAAAGCATTACTTGATAGTTTGCTTTGAGATTTACTTTTATCGTTCGGAATTTCTTTGACAAGTATTGCGACCCGCCTTGCAGAACGCCCCTTGTCAAATCCGATACGATGGCAGCCCCCGCATTTTGATTGACGGTAAAGCTTGAGCCAAGCCCAGCCCCGATATTTGCCATACCTTCATTCAGGGCTTGCATTTCCAGCGAGGATGGAACGGATAAACCTTTCTGCCCGTCCGAATCATAGACCACCAATTCAACCGGAATGATATTGCCTTCATATTCCAATGAAGAAATATTAATATCCATGCGCTCACCCTGAACCCGTGCCGTTCCTGATAATAAGCTATTTTTCGGCATCCTGATATGACCCGCCTGTAACGGCTCTAACAGGCGAAGCCGGACATTCTGCCCGTCCATCACCGACTGGTCTTCATGGATACAGGCAAGAATCGTATTTTTTCCCATTAACGACCCAGTTCCGACTGCCGTATTAAATCCATAATTTCGGGGCTGGCTGTACGCTGCGATAAACTCCGCATCACTCATAGGCACTTGTAGTCCCGAAACGGTTTGTTCCGTTACCGCTTGTACAGGCAACGCCTGAACCTTTCCTTGTATGGATGCAGTCGGCGTTACCTGCTTTACTGCCTGTTCCTGCCCGCCATTCATATATTTGGCTGCCAGTTCGTAGGATTTTTCAAGTAGTGCCAGTTGTTCATCCGCCGTACTTTGGGTATTTTCACGTTCATACAGCCGGGATTCCAGTTCTTCAATCTTCCGTGCCAGTTCTTCTTTTTCGGGGTCTTCTTTGGGTGTTTCGTAGAAACTTCCCAACTGGCGGTTTATATCCTGATAGGCATAAGCCGAAGATTGGACATAAGAACTATTGCGGGAAGAACCGCCGTAATAACTCCGGCTGTTACTTGCTGGTTGTTCTTCCGGCAGGTCGGCGGTCAGGCTCAAGTTATCCGTAACCTTATTTTCTTCACCCAATGTAAAGCCGAAGTCCTGCAAAGAACGCATCCGGTCTTCCTGTTTCGATTTCATGGATTCCTGTTCGTAAGCCGTCTTTTTGTCGCTATATATCCCGTCTTCTTTGGGTAATGGTATATCGGCATTAAAACCGCCGATTTCGTCCGGCTTTACTTCGTCTTTTGAGGACGGGGCAAATATCAGCCACATACATCCGGCAAAAGCAAGGAACATCAACGGGAAGATGATAAGTTTCTTCCGTTTCTGTAATTCCTGCGGGGAAAGTTGCTTTTTCTCTTTCCCTTCTTTGTTGTTACTCGTTTCCTGATTCAAATTCTGACTCTGATTCTGTTCCATATTTTTGTAATTGATAATGGTTTATACTGTCTTTCCGTTCTAGTTCCAAGCGTTCAATGTGTCTTATCTCCATAAACTCTTTCTCTGCACTCTTCTTTCCTATATTATATATGGAAGAAACTGTCCAGTAAATAGATAGGATGCTTCCGCCGAGAATAAAGGTTATGATAATGATTATCCGGGCATCTTTCGACAGGCTTCCACAAGCATAGCGCAGCTTATCGTCTATCCAGTCCCGCAGGTTCGTTAATGATTTCTTTACCATAGCCTTACCGTTTTAATACCTGTAAATCTTTATTTTCCGTAATCTCGAAAGCTTCAATGGTAAATCCATGCGGGTTGTTATCACTCCTGACGGAGTTCAGCAACAGGCATCGGGTGATAAGGCTTCTTTCGGTAACACTGCTTTCCCGAATAATCATTTGCCGGGCATAGGTTGCCACCTGATAGGGATAGTGGTCGAAGTTGAATATTACACTGTCCACCTGTACCGACTGGTTGATGTTCCCGGAAATGATACGGTTATAGTATCCCTTTTCGGATAAGTCCTTATAATAATTGAAGGCACTTTTATCCGCCAAGTATAAGGAACGCTGTATGTTCGATTCAATGGCGTTCTTATCCGGCGACAGGGTGAAAAAGAGTTCGTGGAAACGCCGAACGTGTTCCTTTGCTTCTACGGGACGGTTCTGTGATAAGTCCTGCGAAAGTGCCAGCATAAGGGATTTACCCCCATCGAGGACATAAATCTTTTCACGCTGTTTTTCTGCAAAACTGTACGAGTTCCAAAGGGCATAACCCACAATCCCGGCACACAGGCATACAAATACAATCCCGAACAGGCGTATTTGTTTGAAACTGGTTTCTATATTTTTTAATGACTTAAATTCCATTTTTTACTGTTTATTTTTTAATTAGTTTTCCTGAAATATTTCCGGTCGCTGCCCCGGCTGCTGCACCTGCAAGGTTTCCGCCACCACTTGCTGTTTTAGAAAGATTCCGGTTCATACCACCCAATCCGCCAGCCTGAATAATCCAGTTGGATACTGTCGGGATGGTGAAGTATCCCACAATTCCGATAATCATAAAAATAATGTAAACCGTATTGGAACTGTCGGGTATAAAACTGGGGTCGTCCAATAACTGTAAATCACGTTCCAGCATTAAGACCTGAATCCGGGCAAGGATGGAACTGAATAAATCCGATACGGGAAGCCACAGATACACGCTTACATAGCGTGTTATCCATTGTGTTAAGGTTGATTGGAAGCCATCATAGACCGATATTGCAAAAGCAATCGGGCCAAGTATGGCTAATACAATCAAATAGAACGTCCGTATCGTGTCAATGACAAGGGCAGCAGCCTGAAAGAGTATTTCCAGCAGTTCCCTGAACCAGTCCCGGACTGCTTTCTTTATATTGTAAGAAGCCCGTTCCATATACATCCCCATCGTTGTAATCAAATCCGATGGCGACCAGCCCAGTTCATCCAGTTGCTTGTCGAACTCTTCATCGGAAACGAGGTAAGCGGTTTCAGGATTCCGAAGCATAGCTTCATATTCCTTTTTATCTTTCAGTTCCCGATACTTATTCATATCAAAGGTTTGCCCTTCCAGTATATTATGTGTTCCTTTCACTACCGGGGACATCACACTGTTTATCGTTCCCAGTACGATAGTCGGAAAGAACATAATGCACAACCCGATGGCGAAAGGTCGCAAAAGCGGGTACACATCTATCGGTTCGGCTCTCGATAGGGCTTGCCATACCTTTGCTGCCACATAGAATAATGCACCCAGTCCCGCCACACCTTTGGCTACCCCTGTCATATTACTGCACAGGGGCATCATATCCACATAGAGATTTTTCAAAATCTCATGCAGGTTTCCCCAATCAACGGCTAACAACGTCATAATTACCAGTATCTATCGTTAGCAGTTCCATACAAGGCTATCACACGGTCGGTATCGCTGATTTTCTTTGCCCGCAGGTAAGACACGGATATATTTTTGCGGGTATAGTAGGAAACCAAATTCCGGTAATTCAATACGGAATTATATGCTTTGTCTATCCGTTCCATACGTTCGGCATCGGTCATTGACAGCCCGTTGATATTTACCACATTTTTAAGTTCGGTCAATACATCCGAACTTTCTTCCAGCAGTTTGGAATACCCGAAAGCAATGGCGTTGAGTTCTTCCGGTCGGAAGTTCTTATCCGATAACATTAGCTGAAAGTTGGTAACATATATATCCGTAATCTCACCGAGCAGAAGCACGGTTTTCTGTACTTTACGGGCATCTTTCACCAAATTGTTTACCGATTTCAAGGCATCATAATATTGCTTGCCTTGGTCGTACAATTTTTTAGTTTCCTTGAAAGTATCCAGTGTATTACTGACAGTCTTTGAAGTCTGTGCAATTTCTTTGGTAGTATTGACAATACCTTGAGCTAAATTTGTCGGGTCGATTACCGCCCATTGTGCGCTGGCATTACCTACGAACAGGCAAAGTGCCACAGCTAACATCATTATTTTTGTTTTCATCGCTTTAATTTTTTGATTGTTTCTTACTTCTTACATACTCACCGCCGGAGGATAGCAGAATCCGGTCGGTTTCACTATCATAGCTTACCAGTATCGAAAATCCCGTTTCAATAAACAGGTATCCGTCCTTTTCTATGATTTGATAGGTTTCCGCACGGGTTTCGCCCCTGCGGGTTCTTCGTTGCATCGTTACTTTATAGCCATCGGCACTTTCAAAGATTGTGAACGATGGTCGGTTCATAACGCTTTCCCAATGCCCGCACATGGCTTTCAGTCGGTCGGCGTTTGTTTCCTTACAGGAAGACAAAGCCAGCAGGACAGCACACAGAAGCACCGGACAGATGAATCTTATTTGTTTCATAATGAAGTGATTTTAAATTCATATTCTTTTTTCGTACAGTATGTTACAGGCTTTAGCCGTATTGTGTTGTCGGCTCTACTATACCATAATTCATACATCATTTTATCCATAGTGAAATAAAATTCACCGTTATTTACATGGTGGATAAAATGCTTTATTTTGCCTATCTTCTTTCCCCACTTATAGGTTTTATGAAAAGTTATAAAGCATTTGCCACCACCGGAAAATATTTGAAATTCCGTTCCGTTTTCAGTAACCCAGTTCCCGCATATATCAGCAAATCCGATAGGTTTGCTGTCTTTTGTTGTACTTTCCATACGTTTAATTAGGATTACGCTTGCTTTCTGCAAGCTGTTTAATAGCCAGTTCAAGGTCGCCATCCAGTCTTTCGGCGAGCTTGAACAGTTCGAGTTTTTCAGTTTCTTCCGTTGTAAATGCGTAATACTCTTCCAAACTAACCTCTGTGGCATAGACAGCCGATTGTACGCCACCCAGCCCTATCCATACTTCTTTGTACTTCCGTCCCGGATGGTTCGCCATGTTTATAGAAAGGATTTGCGCCTTCTCCTTATCGGTCAATCCCAGCATCGCTTGTATGCTGTCAAACTTGTTCATGTATTTGCGCTGGTCGAGCAGGATTTTACAATCGGAGTTCGTTATGATGGATTCTTTAACAATGGGAGAATGGACAATATCGTCCACTTCCTGCGTTACCACCACCGCTTCACCGAAGTATTTACGCACCGTTTTGAACAGGTATTTCAGGTAATGTGCCATGCTGTCTTTGGCGATAGCCTTCCACGCTTCTTCCAAAAGCAGCATCTTACGGATACCCTTTAACCGCCTCATTTTGTTGATGAAAACTTCCATCAAAATGATGGTTACCACAGGAAAAAGGACGGGGTTGTCCTTGATGGCATCCACCTCAAAAACAATGAAGCGTTTGTTCAATAAGTCCAGTTCCTTATCCGAGTTCAATAGGTAATCGTATTCGCCACCTTTATAGAAAGGTTGCAACACGAACAGGAAATTATCAATATCGAAATCCTTTTCCCTCACGTTCTGTTCGTTCAGGTTATTCCGGTATTCATTTTTGATAAATTCGTAAAAGGAATTGAAGCTGGGTACAATGGATTTATCCTGTGTAATCAGGTTGATAAAGTCGCTTACAGCATTGGACAGAGCAACACTTTCCGCCCCGGTAGGCTTTTCATGTTCCTGTTTCCACAAGGTCAGGATAAGCGTTTTGATAGATTCCCGCTTCTCAATATCGAAGATGTTATCTTCGGTATAGAATGGATTAAATGAAATCGGGTTGTCTTCGGTATATGTAAAATACACGCCATCTTTCCCGCCAGTCTTCCGGTGGATTAATTCGCATAATCCCTGATAGGAATTTCCGGTATCTACTAACAGGACGTGTGTACCCTGTTCGTAGTATTGCCTTACCATGTGATTGGTGAAGAAGGATTTTCCACTTCCGCTTGGCCCAAGAATGAATTTATTACGGTTCGTAATAATTCCTTTTTTCATGGGCAAATCGGAAATATCAATGTGAAGCGGTTTTCCGGTAAGCCTGTCCACCATCTTAATCCCGAATGGGCTGGGTGATGATTGGTAGTTCGTTTCTTCCGTGAAGAAGCACAAAGCCTGTTCAATAAATGTAAAGAAGGATTCTTCCGCCGGAAAGTCGGCTTCATTGCCGGGGATACCCGCCCAGTAAAGGGTCGGGGTATCCGTTGTATTGTGGCGGGGCTTGCACTCCATCAAGGCAAGCTGGCTTCCCACATCATTCTTGATATGCTTTAATTCTTCTTTATCATCCGCCCATGCCATTACGTTGCAATGGCAGCGAACAGAGGTCAAACCCTGACTGTGGGCTTCGTTCAAATACTCTTCTATCCACTCTTTGTTCACCTGATTGGAACGGCTGTATTTAGACAGCGAGTGCATATTACGGGCTTGCTTCTCAAAGCGTTTCAGGTTCTCCGTATGGTCGTCTATAAAGATATACTGGTTATAGATATGGTTACAGGAAAGCAATACGCCCACAGGCGAAGCGAACGACAAACGGCAGTCGCTACGGTCGGTGGACAGCTTTTCGTAACGTGAATCAGTAGTAACCGCACCCGGCAGGTCTTCCACATCCGAAAGCGTATGCAAACACAAGGTATTGTCGCCGATACGCATATCTTCGGGATTCAGTTGCATATCCAGTAAGGTAGTCGTATCGCTTTGCGACAGGGAAAAGTATTTTTCGATAATCCCAGCCTTTTCCGGCGTTCCGGTAATCTCGTCCGAGTTCAGGCGGGCAAGGGTGATAAATCCCGAATCGTTCATAATCCGTTCAAACTGCCCGACCGATTCCAAAAACTTTGTTACCGTTTCCTTATCCTGAATTTCCTTCGGAATGATGAAGCCCCGGCAAAGCGTATTAAAATTACTTTGGGTACGGCTTCTTTCCTTTGTGGTTTTTGTCAGGAACAGGTAACAGGTATGATTCAGGAACGGTCTTTCATTGAAATGCCGTTCAAAACTACGGGACAGGAAACTTAATCCATCCTTTTGGATTTCAGGGGTATAGTTCTCTTTGATAAACCAATCCTGTTTATGTACAATACTGTAATCGGGTAATACTTTGATAGCCTTATGCCAAGCAGAATGTATCGCTTCGTATTCAACCCCGGTAACAGTGAACAGTTCGGGTAGTTCCACCCGAAACGCCACCGTAACATCGGCATCCTTACTGATGATACAATCGTGTTCGGCTGCCAGCAGGGGAAATTTGCTTTCCAACGTGGCTGCTTTTAATATATTCCTCATGCGTTCTTCTGTCTTTTATAGGTGAATAATCGGGGGATAGCCCGGCGGTTGATGATATACCGGGGATGGCTTCTGCGGGCGGTTACTTTCATAAGACCGTGTGTGCCGTATTTGTCATTCAGCATAAAAGTGAAGTACACAAGAGCCGAAGCCGCTACGACCCCAAACCCGATGCAGACCCACTGGTTTATACCTATCATATACAGAATGATGAACAATACAAAGACGGCAAGTAGTCCGCCAGCAAAAATGAACAGGTATTGGCTGCGAAGCCCTTTGAACTCCGCAGGTTTTCCAATCCCCCTGTTAATTGAATAGCTAATCATAACACCTATGATTACAGGAAGAATGAACGAAGGATGGTAGCTGCCACAATCAGGAAGATACAAGCCCCAAACCATGAAGCTGCGGTTTTGCTTGTATCCGGGTCGCCTGAACTGAACTTGTTATACACCTTTACACCCCCAATCAAACCAACGACAGCACCAATGGCATACACCAATTTTGTCGCCGGGTCGAAATAGCTGGTAACCATGTTGGTAGCTTCTGTAATACCACCTACGCCGTTGCCCTGTGCAAATGCGGAAGTTGCAGCCAAGACGATGGCTGCGGAAAGAAATATTTTCTTTTTCATTATAAATTTGATTTTATGATGCCGGAAAGCGGGTGGATAGTCCGCTATTCCGGCGGGATTAATAATTGAGAATTTTTGTGGTTGGTCTTCCGACCTTTTGGAATGGTTAAGCCCAGCTAACCGTAATCTTTTTCTTTCATACCTGATTCGTTTTAAAGGTTCTACATATAGTCGTTCATATCGAACGCCTGTAAATCTTCGGGGCTGGTTTCGTTTGGCGGAGCGATAAATACTGCATCGTATCTACCCAGCATTTCCGCCACCCGTACCATGCCCCCGTTTATCTGTTCCATCATTGTATTATACAGACTGGTTTGTTGCATAACCGACAGTGTTTGCAGTGCTTTCCGTTCCTCTTCTTCCGGGGCTTCCTGCTGCCTGACGACCTGTACCGCTTGTGCCATTTCTTCAAAGGAGATACCCCGTGCCGACTGACCTTCACCACCTGTGATAAGTGCGATTTCTTCTGTTTCCAGTTCATCTTCCGGTACTTCATCTTCATACTTCATTTCAAATTCAACATCCATCGGCTGCGGGGTATCTTCCGTATCAGCCGGGGCAAATATAGAAGCATTATCAACCCCTTTAGAAAACTGGCTTTCAGTGTCTTCGGATGGCGTTACTTGTCTTAACCGGAAGGTTGTTTTTCCAACGACAGCCTTTTCGTTTTTGTGAATCTTAGGCTTTTCGGAAGGTGCATTTTCCTTTCCCTTCCTGAACCGCCAAAACAGGACGAGGTAATAAAGGACAACCCCTGCTATCATTAATTTTAGTATCATATCGGGCTTTCAAAAGTTTTCTTATACAGTTCGTTGATTTCGTCCTGATACTGGTCGAAGTGATTCAGGATAATTGTTTCCACATAGCTGCTTACAGTCGCTTTGCGCTCACCGATAACCATTACTATTTTCATTAATTTTTCATGGGTGGAACGGCTTACATATATCGGCTGGCGGTCGGGAAGTTCCATTTTCTGAAAATAGGTTTCCCGGTAATCGGCAGGGTTGCTTTTCTTCCGGCGGGTAGCTTCCCTGATGGGTTTTGCTTCGGGTTGCCGGACAGGTTCTTCCACAGTTTCCTGTATTACTTCCGGTTCTGCGGGGACTTCCGGTGTATCCGGTTCTTTACTTACTGTTTTAGGCGGGATTTCCTGTTTCACGGGTAAACCCTGTGAAATGATTTCCTTCATAAAATCTTCATCCACCTGTACTTTTTCCTGTTTTGCCATATTAGTATAGTTTTATAATGTATCCGATTTCAGCGACCAGTTCTTCAAGGTTGCTGCCTTTTATCATTCGCTTATCCGCAGGGAACAGTGTGGAACGGAAGACAGAAGTCTTATCGCCGGACAGTTCCCTTTTGTAGCGTTTGGTATCCGGGATAAAGGTTTTCATAAGGGGCAATTTCAGTTCACCGATAGTATTTTCATAAATCCCATACAGGTCGGTTTTTTCCCTACCATCGACCTGATTCCAAAACAGGTGCAAGCCCTGTATCCGGTAAGCTTCATTCTGTACCAGCAGGTTATTTACCGTCATGGCAAATGAAAGGCTGCTTTCCAGTACCACCCGGTCGGCGGTAATCGGCGTAAAGATGTAGTCCATAGAAGCCAGCGAACTGATAATGCCTTCGCTGTTCACAGTTCCCGGCAAATCAAAAAAGACCACATCCATTTCCATCGGCTCTGTTTTCAGAAACTCTTCGGCTGTACTGATGGCAGCTTCGGGAGTGCTGCACAAGACCGGATAGGCTTTCTTTCCCAATGCTTTGAACTGATTAAAGGCAAGTACCTTGTAATTGGCATCGCTGTTTACCTGCTCACCGTCCCGTTTACGCATGGCACTGATACTGTGCTGCGGGTAGTCGCAATCGACAACCGCCACATTGTAGCCTTTCAGGTAATAGAGATAGCTTGCCACCAGTACCGTGAAAGTGGTTTTGCCGACCCCGCCTTTTTGGGTGGAGAAGGCAACGAATAATGTTTCTTTCTTCATTTCTTTATTGTTTTACTTCATTATTGATTGACTGCTTTATTCCATGCAGTATTGATTTTCATATTGTTATCTATAATTCAATCTGTCTTTATTGACTTGCAGACATATTGTTTTATTGATTGCTTGAAATATTGATTCCAGTATTTCTTGATTTCCTGAAATCAGTAAACCAGTCTTTCCATATTGCCCGATTCATTCAAATATTTCTATCGGTATTTACTGCTTTACTTATCTATTTCAATCCCGGTTTCGAGAACAAATAAATGGAGAAAAACCGTCCGTTTTTGAAAGTGGCTTCGTATGGCTTTAGATGGCTTCGTTTGTCCTATAATGTGCTATGGCACAGTATAATTAATCCCTGTTACTTTGCACCGGAATCTTATCTGAACCGATAAAAAGGTATCTGTTCAATAGCTTCCCGGAGTTCATTTATCTTATGGCTAACTGCTAATCCGTCCCATGACGGATTTTATTTGCGCCGTGCAAATAGCAAGGTGTGTCCTCAGCAGCTTGAAATTCTTTCAGCAGCTTAGAACCCCTTGCCCGGACAAGCCGGGATGGGTTGTACTCCGAAGTCGTAAACCCTTTAAAAAATAATGGTATGGGAAAAGAAAAATCTAATGTGCCACAATCCGGTGGCAAAGGACGAAAGCCAAAGGCAGACCCGGCAGTTTTCCGGTATTCGGTCAGCTTCAATGCGACCGACCATGCCCGTTTTTTGGCTCTCTTTGAACAGTCCGGTATGCGGACGAAAGCGCATTTTATCACAGAAAGAATCTTTGGCGGTTCATTCAAAGTGATAAAAATTGATAAGGCAGCAGTCGATTATTACACACGCCTGACAACTTTTTACGCCCAATTCCGGGCAATCGGCGTAAACTATAATCAGATTGTGAAGGCTCTGAACTCCAATTTTACCGAAAAGAAAGCCCTTTCTTTTCTCTATAAATTGGAAAAAGCGACCGAAGAACTGGTGGTATTAAGCCGGAAAATTATCGAACTCACACAGGAATTTGAACAGAAATGGTTGCAAAAATAAATGTGGGTAGTTCGCTTTTCGGTGCGTTGGCATACAATCAGAATAAGGTTGATGAAGAACAAGGCAAGGTACTTTTCAGCAACCGGATGTTTGAAAGTGAAGATGGTAATTTCAACATCCAGCGTTGTATGGAAAGTTTTGAAATGCACCTGCCCCAAGACATCAAAACCGAAAAGCCCATAATCCATATATCCCTGAATCCGCACCCGGACGATAAACTTTCGGATGAACAGCTATCGGAGATTGCACAGGAATATATGGAGAAGCTGGGCTATGGTAATCAACCTTACATGGTTTATAAGCATGAAGACATCGACCGCCACCACCTGCATATCGTATCCCTGCGGGTGGACGAGAACGGCAAAAAACTGAATGATAAATTTGAACACCGTCGGAGCAAGGATATTACACGGGAACTGGAAGCAAAATACGGTCTGCATCCTGCTGAAAAGAAACAACAGCAGGAACACTATCAATTCCAAAAGGTCGATTATGCTGCGGGTGATGTGAAACACCAGCTTTCCAATACGGTTAAAGGCGTGGTAAATACTTACCAATTCCAAAGCATCGGGGAACTGAATACCCTGTTATCATTATATAATGTACGGGCGGAAGAAGTCAAAGGAGAAGTCCGGGGCAAGGCGTATAATGGTATTGTCTATTCCGCAACCGATGATAAAGGCGAAAAGCTGGGTAATCCCATCAAGTCTTCCCGGCTGGGTAAGTCGGTCGGTTATGAAGCATTGGAACGCAGGATAGGACAATCAGCAACCAAATGGAAAGACGGTAAACTGAAAGCCAATATCAAAGGTCGGGTAAGCGAAGCGTTGAAAGCTTCCGGCTCAAAGGAACAATTTGAAAAGAACCTGAAAGATAAAGGAATTGATGTGGTATTCCGGCAAAACCCGGAAGGGCGCATATATGGTGCAACCTTTATCGACCACGTAAACAAAGCCGTCCTGAACGGCTCTCGTTTAGGGAAGGAATTTTCAGCCAATGTATTTAATGACCTATTTAGAGAATCCCATGTAAACGAGGGACACACAAAACAGGCTGTTTCGAAAGAACCGTTCACACCTTTGGTAGAACCGTTCATGCCGTCAGAACGGCAATCCGAAAACGGGGAATCTACAATCGGAAGCCTTTTCAGTATCCTGCCCGGTGGCAGCGATTCATCGGCAGGGAATGATAAAGCCCCGCCAACTCCCAAGAAAAAGAGAAAACGCCGTTACGGACGGCAGATGTAATAACAATCTAAAAAATAATCAATTATGCAGAATGAAGATGATTTAAGAGGACTTGCCAAAGTCATGGACTTTATGCGGGCAATCAGTATTTTATTTGTGGTAATCAATATCTACTGGTTTTGTTACCAGTCGATAGTAAACTGGGGTATCAATATCGGTGTACTCGATAAGATATTATTAAACTTCCAGCGAACAGCAGGGCTATTTAGCCATATCCTGATAACGAAAGTATTTGCAGTGATATTCCTTGCCTTGAGTTGTTTGGGGACAAAAGGAGTGAAGGAAGAAAAGGTAACATGGACAAAGATTTATGTTTTCCTTGTTATTGGTTTTATCCTGTTTTTCCTGAACTGGTGGATGCTGTATTTGCCATTACCACTTTCGGCAAACGCTACATTTTATATCCTGTCAATGGCTGGCGGGTACTTATGTTTATTGGTTGCTGGTGTATGGATGTCCCGGTTACTCAAAAACAATATGATGGACGATGTTTTCAATTTGGAGAACGAAAGCTTCATGCAGGAAACCCGCCTGATGGAGAATGAATATTCGGTGAATCTTCCATCACGTTTTTGGTACAAGAAGAAACAGCACAAAGGATGGATAAACGTGGTAAACCCGTTCCGGGCTACCATTGTGTTGGGAACTCCCGGTAGTGGTAAATCCTATGCAGTGGTAAATAATTACATTAAGCAGCAGATAGAAAAGGGTTTTGCGCTCTATTGTTATGATTATAAGTTCCCTGATTTATCTGAAATCGCATATAATCACCTGATGAACCATTCGGATGCTTATAAAATAAAGCCCACGTTCTATGTTATCAATTTTGACGACCCACGCCGAAGCCACCGATGTAACCCTATCAATCCGGCATTTATGACAGACATATCGGATGCCTACGAATCTGCATACACCATTATGCTGAACCTGAACCGAAGCTGGATTCAGAAGCAGGGTGACTTCTTTGTGGAATCTCCGATTATTTTACTGGCTGCGATTATTTGGTTTCTCAAGATATATAAGGACGGAAAGTATTGCACGTTCCCGCACGCCATAGAGTTCCTGAACCGGAAGTATGCAGATACATTCGTTATCCTGACTTCCTACCCGGAACTTGAGAATTACCTTTCTCCTTTCATGGATGCGTGGGAATCGCAAGCCCAAGACCAGTTACAGGGGCAAATCGCATCGGCAAAAATTCCATTATCAAGGATGATAAGCCCAGCATTGTACTGGGTAATGACGGGGGATGATTTTACACTCGATATAAACAACCCGGACGAACCGAAGATACTTTGTGTCGGGAACAATCCCGATAGACAGAATATTTACTCGGCAGCACTGGGATTATACAACAGTCGTATAGTGAAGCTAATTAACAAGAAAGGGCAGCTTAAAAGTTCGGTTATCATTGACGAGTTACCGACTATTTATTTTCGGGGATTGGATAATCTGATAGCTACTGCCCGTTCCAATAAAGTAGCGGTCTGTTTGGGTTTTCAGGATTACAGCCAGCTAACGAGGGACTATGGCGATAAGGAAAGTAAGGTAATTCAAAATACAGTCGGAAACATCTTTTCCGGTCAGGTGGTAGGTGAAACGGCTAAAACATTATCAGACCGTTTCGGGAAGGTATTACAGAAACGCCAGTCCATGACAATAAACCGTCAGGATAAATCAACCTCAATCAGTACACAGATGGACAGTTTGATACCTGCCAGTAAAATATCCAATCTTACACAAGGAATGTTCGTGGGTGCGGTCAGTGATAATTTCGATGAACGGATAGACCAAAAGATTTTTCATGCTGAAATCGTAGTGGATAATGAGACGGTAAAACGTGAAACTGCCCGCTATGAAAAGATACCGGAAATTATCGACTTCCGGGATGCAGAAGGCAACGACTTGATGAAAGAACAAATTCAACTTAACTATGACCGGATAAAGCAGGATGTTAAGCAGATAGTCATTGATGAAATGGAACGAATCAAGAATGACCCGGAGTTACAGTATTTGGTGAAGGGTCAGGAATAAAATCCTCTTTTATGGAATTGTATTTTTGAATTTAGCATATTTTTTGCAAATTTCGGAAATAAAGTTTGGAAAATAGACTTTATTTCGTATATTTGCGGAAATATTGATAATATAGAAAATAAAAATGCCGCAAGTTCACTTTTTAAACGTAGGAAATGGAGATTGTACCTGGATTAAACATGCCAATGGAGCTAATACCGTCATTGATGTTTGTTTAGCAAAAGCAGAAAGTCTTCTAAAAGCCCAAGATGCTGCTACGGAGATGTTTTCTACAAGACCCAATATGGTCAGAGGAAATTTTAATCAGGCCGCTTCTCCAGAGAATCCCATTGAATATCTTCAAAAGTTTGGAGTAAATTCAATATTCAGATTTATCCTCTCTCATCCGGATATGGACCACATGGATGGGATTCAGAATTTTTTTGAAACCTTTAGTCCTATTAATTTTTGGGATACTAAGAATAATAAACCTAAACCTGACTTTAACAAGCCATGCAGGTATTCTGAAGACGACTGGGATTTCTATCAATCAATTCGGGAAAGCACTTCTGAGCCCAAATGTATCTATCTGTATGCAGGTGCAAAAGGACAGTATTTCAATAAAGGAGACGATACTCGTTCAGGCAATGGCTTAAGTATTTTAGCACCGACTCCTTCATTGGTTGCTGATGCAAACTCATGTGGAGAATATAACGACTGTTCTTATGTAATACTGTATAGTTATAAAAAATTTAAAGTTCTATTTTGCGGAGATGCTTGCAATAGCACATTTGACCATTTATTAGAAAATCATTATGCAGATATAAGTAATATTGATTTATTAATAGCCCCTCATCATGGGAGAAAAGGAGATATAGATTTTTCTTTCCTAGATGTTATGAAACCTAAATTAACATTCTTCGGAAATGCCAGTAGTGAGCACTTAGCATATAATGAATGGAATCGTAGAGGTCTAGAAAAAATAACAAATAATCAAGCAGGAACTCTAATTGCCGATTTTGTTGATAACAAGATGAATGTGTATGCTAAAAATGGAACCTTTGCCAAAAGTTATAATTCGGATACATTTAAGGATAGCAAATTAAATGCTTGGTATCTAGGATATCTTTCCAAACAATAATAAATAGAAGAAAAATATGATGAAATTTGATACATACTCGCTCAAAGCAAGAGTTTACCCATGTTCAATAGTTTTGTTGCCGTGTCTCTTACTAGCCATCTTTTATGTTACAAACATAGAGGCATATTATCATTATCTCACATCTATTGTAGGTATTGGTGTATTTTCATTTGTATTAGCTCAAGTGGGAAGAGACCAAGGCAAAAAGAAAGAGAAAGACCTATTCGAATATTGGGGCGGAAAGCCCACGACCCTGATTTTAAGACATTCTAACGACCATCTGGATGTTCACACAAAAAAGCGTTTCCATACCAAACTTGAACAGGTAATACCGGATATTAAAATCCCATCGCCGGAAGAAGAACAAAAAGATTTGCATGCTGCCGATTGTATTTACGATAGTTGCTCCAAATATTTGATTTCAAAAACAAGGGATACCAACAAATATCCTTTGCTTTTTAAAGAGAATATCAATTATGGCTTCAGGAGAAACCTGTGGGGAATGAAAGCATGGGCTTTAACTATTGTTATAGCATGTTTGATTATTCATTCACTCATTGCAACCGAAAAATTCACAACTTTTCAAATGCCTAATACTACAGACTTGCTGTTACTGGCTGCCTTTGGTATTATTTCGATATTTTGGCTGTTTTTGGTAAATAAAGAATGGATAAAGGTTCCGGCATTTGCCTATGCTGAAAGGTTACACGAAACATTACACGAATAAAAATAAATTAGAAATATGATACTCGAATTAAAAATAAAGAATTTCCTATCCTTCAAGGAAGAAATAACATTCAGTTTTGAGGCCACAAAAGATAAAACTTTTGAGGATTATCAAGTTGTGGAAGTCGCCCCTAATACTCGTGTATTAAGATTGGCTGTTGTATATGGGGCTAACGCATCAGGAAAGAGTAACCTAATAGAAGCTTTTGAGTTTCTTCGGCATTTTTGGTTCAATAAACCAGAAAGTAAGGATAACTCTACTGGCATTGTTCCTTTTTTATTAGACATGAATACACCTAAAGAGCCATCTGAATTTTCATTGGTTTTTTATATTGAAGGAGTAAAATATATGTACTCTCTTGAATTAGATAAAAGAAAAGTAATTTCAGAAAAACTATATATATACCCGGGTACACAACCAGCCTTGATTTTCGACCGAGTGTTAAATAATGAAATCTCTGAAATTACATTCAATCCAAAGAGAGTAAAAATTAGCCAAACCGCAAAAGACGAAATCTCTGTAAAATGCTTGATTAACACCTCTGTTTTTGCTGCATATAACCAAGTGAATGTTGCCGTTCCTGAAATAGACACCGTGGTAAAATGGATAAAATCTCATTATAATTTACCGTGTATAGAACCAGATACAGGGCTTGTAAACTATGCAGAAAATGCAATTTCAAAAAATCAAGAAACAAAAGAATATATTTTAAATTTTCTTCGTCGGGCTGATTTTAATATTTCCAACGTCAATACCGAAATTATAAAAGAGAATGCATCCGAAGATATGATATCTTTTTTAGTAAATGAAGTGATGAAAGACATTCCTAACGATGAAAAAGAACGATTGAGAAACGAAAAAACAATTAAGTTAGCAAAAACAGAGTTTGAGCATCGGGTGAAGAATAAAGACGGTAAAGAAGAATTTTACAAATTACAGAAAAATTATCAATCCAATGGGACTTTACGGACATTTGGATTATCCGGAATAATTCATAAAACGATAGAAGCAAATGCATTTTTAGCAATTGATGAAATAGAATCATCACTACATCCTCGACTGGTTGAGTTTATTATAGAAGATTTTTTCAAACAAAAAGGACAGTCTCAACTACTCTTAACAACTCACTATGATGGGCTTTTGGAAGAAGATGACTTGTTGCGCAAAGACAGTATATGGTTTACCAATAAAAAAGAAAATGGTTCCACAGAAGTATATTCTTTAGCCGATTTCAAGGGAATTAATCGCATTACTTCGCTGCAAAAAGCATACAAGTACGGCAAGTTCGGAGCCACGCCAAATATTTAAAATTATGGGTGGACGCAAGCAAAAAATACGAGAACCTAAACCCGGTATATACATAGTTGGGGAAGGAATAACGGAACAATATTATTTTTCGCATATCAAAAAGTTATATGGCTTTCATTGCACTATAAAGCCTCGGTTTTTCGGTAATACCAGCATTTCTGAAATGAAAAAGAAGATAGAAGAATTGCTTCAAGGAGATATTTTTGTAATATGCGTATTTGATGCCGATGTTTCTGCACATAACGAAAGTGAGCGCAAAAAACTGGAGCAACTTCAAAACAAGTATCGAAAAAATAAGAATCTTCTTTTTTGTAATAGTTTACCTTCTATTGAATATTGGTTTCTATTGCACCACGAACATACAAATCGTTATTTCAAAGACGCGAAGGCTGCCGAAATTGCATTGAAAAAGTATATCAAAGACTACGAAAAGACAGCCCAATTCCTTGAAAAAGAGAAATGGGTACAGGATTTATGTGCTAGCGATAAGTTAAGCCAAGCAATAGAACGCTCTAAGTGCTTTGAACCGGAACATGGTTCGTACACAAATATAAATGAAGCATTTGGTGTTTTGCTAAAAGATATGTAGCAACGTTGAATATTAAAAAACAAACAAAAATATGAGTAATCACAAAATTAAATTTTATCCAGTATGTAATGGTGATACAGTGCTTATCACATTAAAAGACGATACCACCATCTTATTTGATTCAAATATTAGAGAAACGGGGAAAGACTCTGATGGGAATCAGATATTTGACGTAAAGAAAGACCTATTGGATTCATTGAAAAAGAAAGGCGGGAACTATCATTTGGATTTGTTTGTATTAACACATCCAGACCAAGACCATTGCCGCGGTTTCAAAAAACATTTTTATAAAGGCAATCCTGATAGCTATTCTGATTCCAATAAAAAGGAGGACGAAATAATTATTGACGAGATGTGGGTTACTTCACATCTGTTTGACAGCACAACAAACGATGATGCTAAAGCTCTCAAAAAAGAAGCAGAAAGGCGCCGGAAATTATGGGATGATGATGACAAGGATAAAGATAAAGCGGGAAACAAGATCCGTATGATAGGTTATAACGGAGATGATAAATTTGAGAATGTGCCTAGTAGCACTCCCGGAGAGATTCAAAATAAAATTAATGGAAGTAGCAAAAATGATTTTGAATTTTTCATTCATTCCCCATTTAAGGATAGTTTGGTTACAGCATCAGCTGATGAAGATGCTAATTTTAGCAGTATTGTCGTTCAAGTTCGATTTAAAGCGAATTCCAGCGACACAGATTTTTGTACCTATGTCCTTTTAGGAGGGGATGCAGACCATAATATCTGGGCGAAAATTTGGGAAATATCAACAAAGAAAAGCAATAATAATGAGGATAAATTAAAGTGGGATTTACTTTTAGCTTCGCATCATTGTTCGTGGACTTACTTTAACGATGTTCCTTATGATGCTAAAGATGAAAATAAAACACCTAAAGATACTTCTCTGAAGATTTTAGATAAAAGGATTGGAGAGGGGAAAATAATTGCCTCTTGTAAGAAAATAAAAAATAACGACGATAATCCACCGCATCATAAGGCAAAAGAAAAATATCAGGATAAATTAGCCAAGAAAGAACATTTGATTGAATTAGCAAAAGAGCCCAAAGAATCGGAACCTAAACCTGTAATATTTAAAATTTCAGCTCAAGGACCTATTAGAGAAGATAATAACCAGCAAGGAAGTGCTTCTGCATCGGCAGGAGGAGGAATAGGTGCTGCTAATAGAAGGACTGAATATGGCTCGAAATCGATACTCTAAAAAACTCAAAGCATATTCAGGGGAGTTACCTATTAAAATTCAATATTCTATTCAAGATATTAAGACAATGCTCAATAAGCGTAAGCTTGATATTCTTGAGTGGGATAAAAATTCTATAGCCATAAGTGTAGTACTTAATGTGCAACTTCCACCACGAGGTAATTACCAAGACATTGACATACGCGAGAAAGAGCCTGTTCTCATAGTCTTTAATAAATCCTCATATCCAGACAAAGCACCACGAGCATATTCTGACCGATTGGATTTTCCGAAGAAAAATCTGGCACACCTATATGTGTCAAAAGAAGGAAAGCCAGTGCCCTTTTGTCTAACCAGAGGAAATTTAGATGAATGGTTTGCTGAAAAAGAAATTAGAGATTATGTACTTCAAATTCGGAGTTGGCTATGTGATGCAGCAAGTGGTGAATTAGCATCAGATAGTGACCAATATGAACCATTAAGATTGGAGGGTTATTATGGAAGTTATATATATAAATATAAGGAACTTGCTGACTATGTAAACAATCAATGTAATAAGAAAAAATATGCTGTTGGTTTATTTTATGAAGTACAAGGATTTAATAAAGATATACCTATCTCTTTGAAATTACTTGGAATAATTGAAGATTCGAATGATCTTTCATCTATCTTAAAAAAATACCAAGAATATAAAGATACGAATAACATAAAGAAGATTATGTTAGGATTAGTTTGTTGGGAAGAGGCGTTGTCTGTTAAAAGCGATTATGTAGTGAATCTCCCTTCAAATTATCAAGAGCTAATCGAATTTTGTTCTATTTTAGACATTGATATAGATCTTATAGTAAAGGCTTTCTTGTCAATTAAACCTGAAAAAGGTTATATTCCAATAATTGTGGCGATAAAGCGTCCCAAGAATATCATTGGATATAATTCAGACATAGAGTTTGTAAATTTTATATTTTTTATTTCTCAAGATGAAATTCAAAATAAAGAACCCAAAGCAGATTCAATAGTAATATTTCAGGAGCATATTGAACCATTAAGTATTAGTAAGGCACTTGAGGTTTCTGGAAGTGAAAACAATTTGGGAAAATTAGTAATTGCCGGTTGTGGAGCATTAGGTTCAAAGGTTATAATGCACTTGATGAGAAGTGGACATACAAATATGGTACTTTTTGATAATGATGAGTTATCTGCTCACAACTTGGTAAGACATTCTCTATTTCCTCAACAAGTAGGAAAAAACAAGGCTGTTGCTATTAAAGATATTGCAGAAGAATTTTACAAGTTTGACGATTTGAATAACTTGATCCCAATCTCATTAAATGCAGAGTTGTTGATACCTCCGTTTTTGGCAGATGCTAATTGGTTTTTAGATTTTACGGCATCAAAATCTTTTTTTAATCATCAAATAAAAAATATCAACGAAACGTCTGTTAACATTTGCAAAGCAACAATACTTGACAATGGAAATCTTGGAGTTCTTCTTATAGAAGGGAAGAACAGAAGTCCAAGATTAGATGATTTGTTAGTGTTATTCTATGATTTATACAAACAATATCCATTTATTGGCAAATATTTACAAAATGAATATGATAGAAGCAGACAAGAATCGACTATTATAAACGTAGGTGTTGGTTGTAATTCTGAAACAACGATTTTATCTGATGAAATAGTCTCAATTCATTCTGCCGCTTTTTATAGTGTTATTAAAAATGAATACGAAAGAAAGAGTTTCAAGGATAATGGATATATTTTTATCAATAGAATTAGTGCTGATTACGGATTTAAAATAGAAAGTTCTGCATTTGTTGTTCCACCTATAATAGCTGTCGCTTATAATGGATGGGAGATACGAATGAAACCTGAAATTGCCATAAAAATGAAATCTGAAATGGGAATCGCCATGCCTTATGAAACAGGTGGTGTTTTTATCGGCACTATTAATAAGAAAAACAGAACTATCCATGTTACTGATATGATTGCTGCACCAAGCGATAGCGAATCAAATGAAATTACTTTTTGTCGTGGTATCAATAATCTTCCCGAAGATATTGACAAAATAAAAAGAATGTCAGGGCAGGTATTTGGTTACATTGGAGAATGGCATTCACATCCTTTTGGACCTAATGGATTAAGCCCGCAGGATATGAGAGAGGTTAATAAGCATTTGAAGGAATTTAGAAGCCTTACAAATCCTATACCGTTGTTTATGATGCTGGTTACCCCTAGTGGATTAATTCCTTTTGTTTTTGAGTAGCAAGCCATCTTACGCCATCCAAAGACATCTGCTGCCACCTTCCTGAAAACAGGGTGGCAGCTTTTTTATATCCTGTACTTTTGATTTGAAAATCAAATATTTATTCATTTAAAAAATCAAAAGTATGAATGCAATTTCAAACAACAAGTCCGGCTCTGATGAACAGATGATGGACATTCTTCTTGTCTTTGACAAGGAAAAGAAAACCATTAATGCCGTAAAGGGTATTGATGAAAACGGGGAACTGCAAACTGTTCCGCCAAAGCAGGAACATAATAACGATTTCCTGAAAGTAGATAAGCAGGGTAACGCACTTGAAAATTTCTTGAAGAACTTTTTCAGCCAACTAAAAGACCCGACCCGTTTCAGTTTCTTCAAAGTAGCCCCCGAAGACACGGAACGGACAGTAAAAATCATTCAGGAAAATATCAAGAACCCGACACCTACTGCCGATGAAATGCTTGATAAAATCCGTATCGAGCCTAAAGACCTGAAAGTGGAAAGTCCGAAAGAATCCACAACACAGGAACAGAAACCTGATACGAACAAGTATTTCATTGACCCTAACAAAATCAACTGGGACGACCTGAAAAATCTGGGTATTACCAAAGAGCAGCTTGAAAAGTCAAAGGCTTTAGAACCTATGCTGCGGGGGTATAAGTCGCCTTCCACTTTTCCGATTGAAGCCAACTTCGGGTCAATGGTAATGAAAACGGATGCCCGTCTTTCGTTCCGTCCGGACAGTGAAGGAAATGTGGTTTTGGCAATTCATGGTATCCGCAAAGAACCGGAACTTGACCGTCCGTTCTTTGGACACCAGTTTACCGATGAAGACAAAAAGAATCTCCGGGAAACCGGAAACATGAGTAGAATTGTTGATATAAAAAACTATCGTACAGGCGAACTTGTACCTTCTTTTATCAGTATCGACAAACAGACCAATGAACTGGTATCCATGAAGGCTTCGTCCCTCAAACTACCCGATGAAATAAAAGGTGTTAAGCTGGATGAAAAACAGAAAGCTGCCCTGATGGAAGGAAAAGCGGTATTCCTTGAAAATATGATTTCCGCCAAGAATAAACCGTTTTCTGCCTTCGTTCAGGTCAATGCGGAAAAACGCAGCCTTGAATTTATCTTTCCCGAAAAAGAGCAAAAGCAGACCCAGCAACAGGGACAACAGCAGAGGAACGACCAGCCCGAAGGGGTGCGTATTCCTAAATCCCTTGCAGGAGTAGAATTATCCGACAAACAGCAGGCTGATTTGCGGGCGGATAAAACCATCTATGTAAAAGGGTTGAAAGATAAAGAAGGTCAGGAATATAACGCCTATGTAAAGGTAAACCATGAAAAAGGGAAGCTGGATTTCTACAAATTCAATCCTGATAAAGCGAAAGAGAAAGCCAAAGAAATAACCCCTGCCAACGAACATAAAACACAGGTAGCGGTCAATTCCGAAGGCAAAACGAACGAAGCGACCAAGCATACGAAAGAACCTTTGAAGCCCGGACAGGCTACACCTACTGGGGAACAGAAGAAAAAGCGGGAAGAAAAAAAAGAAGAGCAAAAAACCGACAAGCCTAAAAAGTCGCAAGGTCGCAAAATGAAATAATTATTAACCACAAAAATCCAATTATATAATGATAGCAGTAATAGCAGAAAAACCCAGTGTAGCAAGGGATATAGCCACTGTACTGGGTGCAACAAAAAAGAATGACGGGAACATTTCAGGTAACGGATATATCGTTACCTGGGCGTTCGGTCATTTGGTAGGACTTGCCATGCCTGATGCCTACGGAATCGAAAACTTCAGGCGGGAAAATTTACCCATACTACCGCAGTCGTTCCAGCTTATTCCCCGTCAGGTAAAAACCGACAAAGGATATAAGCCTGATAGCGGAACGGTGAAGCAACTCAAGATTATCAAAGAAGTATTCGACCAATGCGATAAGATTATCGTTGCCACCGATGCCGGAAGAGAAGGCGAATTGATATTCCGTTTGATATACCAATATCTTGAGTGCCGGAAACCTTTCGTCCGATTATGGATAAGCAGCCTAACAGATAAAGCCATCCGGGACGGATTGCAGAATCTCAAGGACGGGACAATGTACGATAACCTTTTCCGGTCGGCAAAGGCAAGAAGCGAAGCAGACTGGCTTATTGGTATTAATGCTTCTCAAGCGTTAAGTATCGCTGCCGGAAGGGGAACATATTCTTTGGGACGGGTACAGACACCCACGCTGGCTATGATATGTTCCCGTTATCTTGAGAATAAGAACTTCGTTCCACAGAAGTATTGGCAACTGAAATTACAAACCGGGAAAGACAGCATCAAGTTTTCAGCCCTTTCAGAAGAAAAATTCGATAGCCAGCAACCTGCCATCGGCAAGCTGCAAATGATAAAGCATAGCGGTCAGGTGCAGGTTGAATCGGTGGAATGTAAGGAAGTGAACCAGGAACCACCGCTTTTGTATGACCTTACCACCTTGCAAAAGGAGGCAAATACAAAACTTAATTTCTCCGCAGATAAAACGCTGTCTATTGCACAAAAACTGTATGAAGGCAAGCTGATTTCATACCCCCGAACCGGAAGCCGTTATATATCACAGGACGTTTTCTATGAAATACCGGAACGTATTTCCCTGCTGGATACTTACGACCGGTTTGCCGGCTACGCAAAATCAATGAAAGGTAGTAATCTGAACCGTCGAACAGTGGATGATAAAAAAGTTACAGACCATCACGCATTGATTATAACCGAGAATAAGCCCGGCAGTTTACAGGCGGATGAACAAGCAATATACGAACTGGTTGCCGGAAGGATGCTGGAAGCTTTTTCGCAAAAGTGTGTCAAGGAAGTTACTTCAATTTCTCTCACCAGTGGCGACAGTATTTTTGCAGTGAAAGGAACAGTAATAAAGTCTGCCGGATGGCGGGCTGTTTTCAACACCCAAGAAGAAGGCGAAAAAAATACCGTTTTGCCAGCATTAAAAGAAGGTGATAATTTAGCTCTCTCCGATATTGAGTTGCTGGAAAAGCAGACTAAGCCCAAACCGTTGCATACGGAAAGTTTGTTGCTATCGGCTATGGAGAACGCAGGGAAAGAACTGGAAGATGTCGAACTGAAAGCCAGCATGAAGGATTCCGGTATCGGTACGCCAGCGACACGGGCAGCGATTATCGAAACTCTCTTTACTCGTCAATATATTGTCAGGGAGGAGAAAGCCCTTGTGCCGACTGAAAAGGGACTGGCGGTTTACGATATAGTCCGGGACAAGAAAATCGCAGACGTGGAAATGACAGGGATGTGGGAAAATGCCCTTTCCAAAATAGAAAGCGGGGAAATGAATCCCGATACTTTCCATAAAAGTACCGAAGTTTATGCTTCACAAATAACCAGCGAACTGTTAGGAATGCAGCTCACCTTAAAAACGCAGCTGGATTTAATCTGTCCGAAATGCGAAACAGGTAAAATTATGCTGTATCCGAAAGTTGCCAAATGTGATAATACCGATTGTGGGCTAATCGTTTTCAGGAATAAAAGCGATAAGCAGCTATCCGACAAACAGGTTATGGAACTGGTAACAGCCAAGAAAACCGGATTAATAAAAGGCTTCAAGAGTAAAGCCAGGAAGTCTTTCGATGCTTCACTGGCTTTTGACGACCAGTTCAATGTTGTATTCGTTTTCCCTGAAAAGAAAGGGAAATCAAGGAAATAATCTGAAATTCCGTATCTTTACCACAGAAAATTCCATTATGAATAGATTTTATGCTATCCGTAATTGAGGATTTTTGTGGTTAGCACCCGGTGGGGACGCCGGGTGCTTTTCGTAAAAGCTATTTATGTAGAATAATAGACAATGAGTACAGATGTAAAAAACAAAATTATAGTTCCGAAAGACTTGCATGGTTCTAAATTGCTATGCTTTCTTCATCCTAATAGATTTGAGACTGAGGATAAAAAACAAGCTGTTGAATTATTACATAAAATTTGCATGACAAATCTGACGGATTTCCACAAGTCAAATCAAATTAAAGATTTAATCCTAACAGAGGAAGAACGGAAGCTTGTTTTATTTCACGAATGGAACAATTCTGAAAACGCAGAAGTGAAATCACGCTGTAGTGATGTTCTTTGTAGATTTGAGAAAGATAAACGTTTCATAAAAGTAATAATATCAAATAATTATCTTGTCGCTTATCAGTTATTTGGTGAGATTGAATTTTTAATCCGCTCAATTACAGTTCGTGATATCAAGATTCTTAATACTGATGATTTTTTGAAAGATATCTTATCTGCAATTAACGATAAATTTAGTCATCCATTTTGGATTCAGAGAGTTGTTGATTCTATAAAAAAATCATACCCTGTAGAAAAACTTGAAAAATTATGCAATTATATTGAATGTCAAAAAAACAGCTTGATTGACGGTAATTATTCCGAAAAAAGAGAGTATATAAAAGCCCAATGCTCACTTAAAGTAATAAGTAAGCAGATGTTTCATAAAGAAATGGCTTTATGTTTTGAAAATGAAGCAGATGCCACTGTGAATAATAAAGAGCCGAATACTTTTTATCCGAATTTAGTTGATATTTACCAAAATGCATATAATGAAATTTTTCAAATTAAAAATCAAGCACCAGAAGAGTTTGAAAGGATTAAAGGTAAGTTGCTACAAGAAAAGTCTGATTTTATGGATATGCTTTCTCTCTGCGGTATTAAAACTCAAATAGAACTTTCTGATGATTTCATTAAAAGTGTAGAAAAATCCGTTTCAAAAATCACTATAGGTAATTTTATTGACACAATTAACCTGATGCTTTCAATTCCTTTCATGACTTCGGAAGGAGTCAGTTCCTATGAAGCAGCAGTGAGAAAGGCAAGCCCTGTGTCTTCTATGTTTGGACACAATCAGTTAGATAAAAAGGGAAATGTCGTAGGCGTAGCAGAGTCAGAGAAGTCATTAAAAACAGAAGCTCATATTTATTTTCGACAAAAAAGGCTGTACGCAATATGGACATATATCAATCTTCATCAATGGTCAAATATAAAATCGGAAGAGGATTTTATCTATTTCTATTTGCAAAAGGAAAAACCAGTATATATAGAAGAAGAAAACTTGATATTTTGGACTAAAGGAATTGCCGCAGGCTTAAATAAAGACTTTATAAGTGCATCTCATATCCTAATGCCATATTTAGAGCATGCTTTGCATAATATTGCTGAAATCACAAAGGGAAACATAACTACTTTAGAGAAAAAACGTCAAGAGGCTCCTTCTTTAGGTGTAATTTTCCCGATGCTTCAAGGCGTGATTGACGAAGAAATACTATATGAAATAGAATCCTTTCTACAAAATGGGATAGATGTCAATTTCAGGAATAATTTGTCTCATGGACTTCTAACTCATTTTGAAATTGAGAAATATGGAATCTATTTGTGGTGGATATGCTTAAAACTGTATTTTGAAGGAAAGAGTATAATTAAAATCGTTCCCTAATCAGTTTGTGCACATCCGAAGCCTTATAGTAACATCTTCCATCATCTAATTTGATGTAAGGTAGAATACCCTTTGCTCGATAGCGTTGAAGTGTGCGAAGGCTGACTTTCAAGAGAAACATCAAATCCTGATTATCTAAAAGTTGTTCACCATCCAAGCAATTACGTTGGGTTGTCAATCGTTCGATTTTCTTATCCGCCATTTCGAACCTGTCCATTATACGTTCCATCCAGGCGATGAATGTTTCTCTATCTATATTCATGACAATAACCGATTAAAAATGACCTTTGATAAAATAACTCTGATTTGAAGGATCTTTGATGATAATTTCCTTCTCCCGCATAAAACGGATATAGCTTTTCGCCGTGCGTTCCTTTACATCCATAATTTGCTGTATCTGTTCGCACAAATCTATATAAGTGATAAATGTTTGTTGGTCGAAAACTTCACGGGTAACGCTTACCAGTTCCTTTTCTTTCCGTTTCTCTTTCTCTTCACGGGGCTTTTCTCCAAGATACAGGTGCATTCCGACTTCTTTGTTCCAAGTGAACTGCATTAACGGAACATCCAAAGGACTGCCTTCACGAACTTTCAGAGCCTTCACGACTGATATAGTCGGATCATTATCCAACTCAATGGAAAGAATCGCAGCCGCTTTACGTTGCAGTTCCGACCCCAAGTGCCCACGAAGCTTTAATCCGTTCGGAACATAGTGCAATACACAAACAATACAGGTCTGATATATTCCAGCCAATCGGTAGAGTTCATCGACAACCCGCAAACTTTCGGCTTCATCATTGGCGGAATGTACCAAATCGGCAATACCATCTATTACAACCAACTGGATACCGCCATATTGATAATGAAACTTATCCATGCTTTGTACAATAGTCTGTAAACGTTCTTTGCGGGACATCCCGGTAAGACAGAAGGCTTTCAACTCTTCCGGCTTTTCTGCTTGTTTTGCCCTCTTTAATAGGTTGGAAACATTCTTAAACAGCTGTACTTCGGACTGTTCTGTATCATACAGCAGAACAGCTTTATTTTGACTGTTTTCGTATACATGGATTCCCAACGTATCTATACGAACATTTTCCGGTTTTATCGACCCAGCCACCAGTGCTGCCACATAGTTGCTTTTCCCAGTTCCTTCACCGCCTGTGATACAAAGGATATTTCCTTGTGTACCCAGTGGTACATCCCCGGCAGATATGATTTCCTGTGCTTTTGCCGGAGGATTATTAAAGTCTATTTCGCACGATTTCAGCATAGTCATAGTATCGCTGTATAGAGTATCTAAAAAATCAAGGAAGAGTTTCAGAAACGATTCACGGTTATTCCCAAGCCTGAAATAATCGGATATATCTTTCTCTTCTTTTGTTCCTGAAAGTGGTAATAGAAGGCGTTTTACGCCGTATTCTGCCAACTGTTTTTTATGTTTGGAAGAACTCTCAAGCCCGGTTTTATCTACATCATAAAGTAGAATGATATGTTTGAACCGGAATGACAGTTTATGAATGATTGTTGCCGGAATGTTTACGGTTTCACTGTTAAAACAGATTGCATGGAAACCCTTAGCTACCAGGGAAAGGACATCCTTTTCCCCGCCGGTAATAAAGACCGTATCGCCTTTGGCGGGCAGTTGTTCAAGTCCGAAACAATAATTATCGCCGATATCTCCGCCATACAGGAATCGTATTTTGGAAGACGGACGGTATAGCTTTATATAGCGTTTGGACTTATAGCCAAATATCGGTTCTGCCGAAGAAGAAGCAATGGAGTACGGCTTGTTATCGGAATTTTCACTTTTGAACTCCCGAACAGAACAAACTTTATATTGTTCCAATAGCTCCGAGTTTATCCCATATTTTTCCCAATACTCTAATTCATTTTGGGTGAATCTTTGTTCCTGGAAACTGTATGGCTTGGTTTTCTTTTCGGGAAGGATGGGTATAGTTGGCTTCGGGATTGATTGGATTGGTATTTCTGTATCTTCCGATAGCCCCAGCGATAAATCACGATTTATGCTTTTCAGGATTTCTACAAAATCAATGGTATTGTTGCAGTTTAATCCTTTCAGTTTACCGACAAAGTAGAAACAATCCCCGCTGTACTCATCATTTCCGAAATCTTTCAGGTTGTATACTCCGTTTTTCCGGTCGAAATATATATTACATGAAGCCTTTTTGTCTTCATATAAAGGGTTAAAGAAATTACGCCCGACACGCCATTGACAGGTGATATAATGCTTGAAAACATTCAACCCGTTATTTGTTCTTTCTAAGATTTCTTCTTTCCTTAACATATAGCCTGTGATTTGTTACCAAGTCATTTAGACATTCCGAATTACTTTTAATCAGCCTTTCTTCCAGCATTCGTTTTATCTCGCCGATTTTATAAAAATAGCGTCCTCGAATATTAGAATAAGCAATTGTTCCTGATACCCGAAGTCTTTGCAATGTTTTGTCGCTGATTTTTAAGAATGTACAGACCTCATAACTATCCACCCAGATTTCATCTTCATTTATATTATCCGCTTCTTGCTTATTAAGAACATAATCTGCAATAGCATTAATCTTAGCCTCCAATTCCTTAAAGGCTTTTGATTCAACTGTTATGACATCCATAATTGTAACTTATTGATTTGTTGCAAAGGTCAGAAAGAATAAAATGCTGATTTCACAAGATAAACCCAAGTTGGGTGAGTTTTTTTTAAATAGCCTATATGTTGTTGGTTATGAATGAAATGTGTTTATGGGGTGTTTTACAAGCTATAAAAGGTCTAATTTTGATGAAAATTGGAACGATGTTCTGAGCGTAGTTTAACAGATAAACCCAAGCTGGGTACAACTTGGGTTTATCTGTTTTATCTCTGCTACTATTTATCAGCAGGATGAAATATCAATAATTGTCATTTATTAGGTTTCTTCATTTCTGTGGTTTATTTCAAACGTGTTTTCTATTCTGTAAATAAGTTCTAATTTAGAGGATGACACATTTGTTTTCTTGAATATATCTTTAGATAGGACAAAAGCATTTAAGAGAGCTTTGTTTAGACTTTTTCTTGTGATTATAGGAACAATGGTCTGATATTTATTGTACCAATAAGAAGAAATATCGACTTCCAGTTTTTTTGTTGGACTCTCCCAATGTTTTTCTGATTGTTCATATATCCTTATCAACCACAATGTGTGTTTTTGAATATATTGAAAGATATTATGTAGATGTGCATATTCTCCCCTTTGGAAAAGATTGGATGCAAAAAGTAAATTGTTTATTAATGAATCAGCAAGCCACTCAATTTGAGCTGGAGTATTACGAATTGGTTCATAAGGAGGCTCAATGTCATTTAATACATCTGTAAGTAAACCGTCCTTATCTACTAAATTCATCTTCTCTTTAAACTCAAATGAAGTGTGTCCTTGCCAACTTTTGATTATTGAAATCTCTTTTAATGGCAAAAAATGAAATTCTCCTCTAATGAGATTATCAAATATAACTACATCTGTACTAAATTCATTTACAAACATCAACGCTATTGGATTAACAGAAGATATCCACTTGTATTTATCTATATGGCAATCATCTCGAAGAAAAATATAAAATTCAATATCCGAAAACTTATCGCCTTCTCCTTTTATAAAAGAACCATACATTAAGACAGCAGAAATAGTACAGTCCTCAATAGATTTTTTCTTAAATTCGTTAATTAAATATAATTGTTTCATATTCAGATTATTAATAAGCAGAAATTATATATTCTGCGTGTTTCTTATTTTATTTAATTCACTCAACTTGAAATCACCTGCTATCTGCATCATTCATTCGTTTATTAAGAGCAACTACCAAACGGTTTAAATAAGTCGTTCTTTCTCCTTTTCGTCCTCTAATCTCCAGAAATATCCGGTAAATATCGCCTAATTCAATATTGAATATTTTTTCAAATACTAAGGCTAAAACTTTCAAGTCAATATTCCCGGAATTGACACTCTGTTCGGCATGAACAGCATAAATTAATTCAACCAGAGCAGATTTTGTGTCTGTCCAAGTATGTTTGGTGTTAGTAAGCGAATTTTTGTCAAAGAGTTCTTCTCTTTGTTTCAATCTTGTCAACTCTGATTCCAGATAGGCTGCCAACATATCATTCGCAAGAAGTTTAGCGACTTTGAAATCGTAATTAGTGGAAAAATTGGGATCTCTTTCAAAATAAAAAGATTCCAAATTTAAACCCATTTCCCGCCGATTCCTTACAAAGTAATATTCATCCAAAATTGTTTTCCCAAGTCGGTAGTATTGAATAAAATCATTGTTTTTGTGGTAAAAGAAGTTAATGTTCTCTTGTTCCTTTTCCAAATATTCTTTGATTGTATCAAAACCACATACAGGCTTGTTTAATTCGATATTGTGTATCTTTTTGTAGTAAATTAATTTGGAGAATAACTTTGGTTTTGTTTCTTTGAAAAAATGGATTTCATCAGAATTAGTTTTGAAGTTTTCACTTAAAACTAAAGACTTCATTTCCACGAATCCTCTCTCTAATATCAGAATTATAGGAGGTACATCACGTATTATATTGGATACTTCCAGTTCCTTTATTTGTATCTGATCTTCTATCTGTTTTGATATATTTTCTATTTTTCTAATCATTTCAGTAGTTTTTAATGATAAGACTATCTCTGTAAATTGTTGATTTTACAGACTAATAACTTAAAAAAGGCATAGAGTATTTAGAACAAGAATGATAAACCCTTGTCAAACACACCCTGTAAATCTCTATCTTAAAAGTAATTAGTGATAGATAATCGAATCTAAATCTACGTTTATACCCATGATCCTTTCAATTTAATTATAGTTGAACACTAGTGTCTCTTAATATATGTTAATCAAATTTGAAGTCAATATGAAGCTGTCTGTCATCAGTCTCCTCTGCCTTT
>ERZ856578.1250-NODE-1250-length-49048-cov-19.195299_pt1 | contig 49048 bp, 47 predicted proteins | sample MGYA00514384_ERZ856578 | MGnify/ENA primary metagenome ERZ856578 (study PRJEB29103, sample SAMN06111958) | human gut metagenome | biome: human gut; feature: ankylosing spondylitis patient; material: healthy_person | host: Homo sapiens | place: China:Hangzhou...
TTAGTGCGGGCGGTGACATCGCCGGACGTGAGCCGGAGCGCACAATCATCATACGTTGTGATCTTCTGCCAGCCGCTCGGGGCCGCACCGTTAAAGAGCATCCTGACGCCAGAGGGGAAGAAGCGGCTGATGCCGCCCCTGAGCTTCTCGACAGCCGGGGCCATGGTGGTCTGGATGCTGTCGAGCGCGGCACTGGCAGTCTGCTTCAGGGCCTGATAGTCCTCCCAGTCCTTGAGCGCGTAGCCGTACAGGATATCGGCGAGATCTGCTATCCTGTTGGCGCTGTCCTCCAGTGTCTTCATGCAGTACGCCTCCAGCAGTAGGCGGCGTGATAAGGCATCATGTTGTTGTGCGGCTGACTTCCGCCCAGAGCATTCGTCGTGCCTGAAGGATCGCCGCAGCCTGTCATTATTGTATCGCCCCATGTCTTGAAGTGGCCTGAGCACCATGTGTGACTGAAGGTCGCTCCATTCGGAGCCACTTCAGCGGTAGTACCATCAGCAGACCAGTGGTGCGCCTCCGTGCCACCAGAAGGATTACTTCCCGTATACACATAGACATTATGGCCGTGTTTCACGCTCTCGGCGAGCGTCAGCGTGTGCTCTGCCTCGCCACCCTCGCTGCCGGCCGGATACGAGTCTTCATCCGCACCTAGGAGGACGACGCCCTTCACCCTCTCCCAGGTACCAAAACCGAAAATCTTGGACGGCTCTGTATCCTTGTCCGATGTATAGTAGCTGCCCACAGGGTGCTCACGCATGCTGCGCTCCAGAAGCATGCTCTCCACGAGCTGGATGGAGACGCTCAGTTCGCCCGACTCGGTGGGCTCGAGCGTCCTGGCTTTGGCGTCAAGGATGTCATACATCGCCTCAGCATCGAGCGGCTGGAGCTTGGTCTGCACATCCGCCATCTGTGAGTCAACTGTGTCGGCGTGGCTGTCCAGAGCACTCAACGCCTCGGCGAGGCGCGGGCAGTCCTCGGCCAGTGCATTGCCAGCGTTAGGGAGAGGCAGACTGAGGTAAGCCGTTTTTTTGTCAGTCATGTATCCTCCTTACGAGACGGCCAACAGGCGGATATCGTAGACAAGCGGACGAGCTTTGATGCTGCCCGTGAGAGTGAGTCGGGCCTTGACCAGGTCTGCGCCGCTCAGGGGTGTGGTGAACTTGAACTCCACGTATCCGTCGCCCTCCTGAGTGGTCCCAGCGGATGTCATGGCCGTCCACTCGCCGCTGTCCACCTGAATCTCGGGGGTCACCGTGGCACCGGAAGGCACGTAGCCATCGTAGATGAGCACAGCCCTGGCCGCGCCCGTGGCCGGGATGCTGCGCGTGTAGTAAGTGCCGGAGGTCTGCACCATGCCCATGAGCACCTGCGTGCCCGGCCAGAGGACAGGAGACCCAGCCGTGTCACCGGAGAGCTTTGCTGTCACGGAGAGCGTGCCGCTCGCCACAGAATCGGAGAGCTGGACGGCCTGCCCTTCGGCTACGGTCATCACCGCGCCAGAGGGTAGCCCCAGTTCGTACTCCACGTGCGTGGCGGCGCTGGGCGTCTCGGAACAGGCGAGGAGCATGAGGTCGCTCACCCCGTCAGAGCTTACCGTGGCCGAGCCCAGGGGGACGGTGTTCGTTCCTTCCACGAAGTCAGCAGCCAGCAAACGGAAAGCAATATCCTTGGTCTGGTGTGCCGTCCATGTTGAAGCGTTGGATGAGGAAAGCAATACTCCGACGGTGTATGGCTGGGCAGACACCCACTGCTGGTGGACGCTGTCGAATGCGCCCATCTCGGCGATAGCCACGGCCGTGTCAGCATCGTCGCAGAGGATGACCAGGGCATACTCAGTGGATGCAGAAAGGGGTACGGGAGCATCAAAGAGAATTCTGGTGGCGACAGAGGCTCCGGCAGTGATGGAAGAAGCCGGAACAATGGCCTCTGTCAGCACTGACCGGGTCGGATAGCCACCGGAGGTCTCGCGGATCTGGACACGGACGCCAGAGGCGCCCTTAGCAGTGAAAAAGAGGTCCACACCAGAGATCTGCCGGGCTTTTTCGAGGACAAAGGTCTGCGCCAGCGGGTCAATGTAGGTGTTTACCACGGACTGCACAGTGCGCAGCGTCGTGGTCTCAAGTGTGCCCTGTCCGACGAAGGTAGCCTGTGCGGTGCTCCCGCCAGCACCCGTGAAAACAACGGCTTTCACGCCGGCAGGAACGTTGGCGGGAACAGTGAAGTGGCCGGAAAGTTTCCCGGACGCATCTGCCGCGATGTCGGATTCCGCGGGCGTAATGGCGATGCCGTCGAAGGTCACCCGGCTGAGCTTTTCCCCGGATCCGAAGCCTTCACAGGTGAACGCGATGCTGATCTGCCGCAGGTATTCGATGGCAGAATAAGAGACGCCGGCCGTCTCCGTGGACGATCTGGAAGATGTTACGGTGGAGCCATGCTGGGGATGCGTGGGGGCGTAGATGGTCCGGTAGAACTCCTTCGTGACCGGGCTAGTCCAGGTTGTATTCGTAACTGTCCAGCGATCCACGGCAGGCGTCAGCGTGGCTTTCCCTGGCATGACGGCGAATGCGAGATAGGGGTTAATTTTCATCTCGCCGGTCATCAGCGGCTGCTCCAGGACGACAGAAGAAGAGGAGCTGCGGGCAGCCGGGAGCTTCACATCGGAAGAGACGCCGGATACGCTGGCCCTGATAGGCAGCGTCAGGAAACCATTAACCACTGCGGCAGTCTGCTCCAGTCCCTGATCCCGCATACTGTCATCTAGCAGCGGGTCTACGAAGATGCCCACGCGTGCGCCAGCCTCGCGGGTCGCAACATCGGACTCAAGCCTCTGGCGGGCAATTTCCTGCAGGGCATATTCCACCCGGCTCGTGAGCGCTTCGAGATCAGAGAAAGGTATGACGCGCACGCCGTCATTGGTGACGACGCGCTCGTCTTTCGTTCTCCACGTCTGGGTGACGCTTGCCAGCGCCAGCATGGTCGAAGGCACAGCGGGGGCCTTGGCCCGGGTTTCGGAAGCAACGCCCTGGATCCAGGAGAATGCGCCGTCCGAGGTGATACAGAGGCGGTCAACTCTGGGAAGGGCCTGCTGATAGCTCACGAGAATGTCAGAGCCCTGAACTGCGCCGCTCACGGAGAAGCCGTCAAAATCTTGGCCGGAAGGAACCACGTTCTTAGCAATGTAGGTATAGGAAACCGTGTACGTGGAGCCGGTTGCCGGTTCAGCCCCTGAAGGAGACCAGTCGACGGTGTCGCCAGTTCGCTTGAAGTCCGTGCCCTCGGCGTAGGTGGTAGAGCCCTGCACGACGCTTACGATGGAACGCACGGAAGTCTCGGAAAGGGCATCGGCGCAGCCTGTATAACTGCCATGAACGACAGTCTCTGTCTTCTCGAGAGTCACACGGAGGGCAGTGATGGAGCGGATGGGAGGATGAGCTACGGTGATGCGCTGGGTGGCAGATCCGTCAGCCACGATGGCTTCTGTATCGATAAAGCGGAGGTCCGGCTCTGCGGCGTAAGTGAGGCGGCGCGAAGTTAGAAGCTCGACTCCGTAGCCGCAGACACGGCAGCGGCCTTCGGCCACAGTGTAAATCTGCGCTCCGCCCACATCATCAGCGGCCCTGACCGTCATGCCGGAGCAGACGTAGGTGCCGCCTCCGGTGCTGTCCCTGTCGTACCTGGCGATGCCCTGAGTGACGCTGTCGAGGTCAGGAGGTGTCTCCTTGGCTCGCACGACGCCGTCATCGATGGTGTAGATGGGATAGAAGGACCCTGTGCCTCCGTCTCCGTCGTAAGACCATACGGCCTGCACCCTGCGGCGCCAGGCGCCAGGCTCTCCCTGTCCCCTTGAGCCCACGGCCGGATTAAGGAGCCCAGCGTCTTCCGCTTCAGACACAATCGTCTCCCTGAGACGGATTCCTATGGAGAACGTCCCCTGTGTGAGGATGGTGAACGCTGAGGCCGGCACGGAGTAGACCGTACCGGCAATGTAGACCTGGCCAGCCTCAGCCGTCACGGAACCAGATGAGGCGTCTACAGATATCTGGGCATCCTTAATGATATCGCCATCGGAAAAGATGGCGTCGCCTATGCCGCGAACGTGTGCGGCGGTTATGCTCTCGAGCTCGTTGATCTCTGATGCCTGGGTTCCGTACCCATCACGGAAGAGGATCTCGCGATATTCCTTGCTGGTATCGTAGCGGTTCCAGTAGTTGTCGATGTTTTTTCCATTAGGGGTCTGCATGTATTTTCCTCCGCTAGATAGGCAGGACAAATTCGACGGTCTGCCTGACGGAAGGCGATCTTGCTATGGCCGGTGTGAGGATTTCAGCCGCAACGAGCAGGCCAGGATCGGATATTTCATCGGGAGAGAAGTAGCGCTGCCCTTCGGGCAGGCCATCCGCCGTCACCGTGTCCATGAAAACGCCGACCTCTCTGATGATGGCGCTGCTGGCGTCCTCGAAATTGAAGTTCACCCGGATGTAAAGGTAGGGTGTGGGACCGGCCACCTGCTTGTAGCGTTTGTTTGTGGCGGTTCCGCTTCCGGTTGCCACAGGAATGACAATGTCACCCTCGTCGTCGGGTTCGACGTAGCCAACGGCTGTGGCCAGCCTGCGGCCGACTTCTGCGGTGAGGGCTGTGGCGTTCACGAGGGAAGGCAGAGAGGCATCATCCGCGTCCCATGCGGGATCGCCAGTCCCCCACGCGAGATGCAGGGGTCTGCTGGCAATGGCACTGGCGATGGCCGCCCGGCCGGTATTGGTTAACGTAGCGAGGCTCATTTTGGTTCACTCCTAATTGCTGTTTCTGCCGCGGGGATGAGCCACGGGCGACTGTCCCAGGTGCCCGTCCATTCACGCACCCACACAGGTGCGGAGGGCATGACTGGGATGATTGACTGGCCGGATAACACTGGAGAGGACGGCTTCACGGGGTTTACCGTGAGCCCTTCCGTCTCCTGGTACCGTTCAAGAAGTTCAAGTTCCTCCCGCTCCGGGTCAGCACCCCAGGTATCGCCCCAGCGTGTGCCCGTAAACGACATAGCCCGCGGACGAAATCCGTACACTGAATTGATATCTCCCCAGGTTCCCGAAGCATGCAGCGCAATGGCGCCACCAGTGTCGCCTCCGTCGGACGGCCATGACCAGACGGCCTCGTCTCTGGCGATCCCCTTCACGACAATGCGGAACGGGGGAAGCTCACGGAGCATGAGCAGCTGCAGGAGAGAGGAAAAAGTGAATCCATGGGACTGGGGGTAGACGTCGCTCCAGAAGGAGCGGCTCCAAATGGGACGGTCCACATACGGCGCCAGGAAGCCTGTGCTGCTCTCTATGGCCAGGCCTACCCTGGCAGCATCACCGTAGGCATCGCATGACTGCAGGCCTCTCTGCATTCCCAGGGAAACGACAAGGCCGTCCATGCCCTGGACATCGTAGGGGACGCCGGAGAAGGTCGACCAGAAACCATAAGACCACGCCGTCTCACTCCAGATGCTGGGCTCCCAATTGTAGGTTGTGGTGTAGACGCGGGCGAGAACCGAGCGGGCCGGCTTGTACTCGTTGATGATCCAGATGAGCAGGTCGAGGCTGTTCAGAAGGGCTGTCTGCTCTTCCTGCGTTACCGGCTGCGCAAGCCGTACCTGGAAATCAGACCAGCGGCTGGGCTGCCACTGTCGGACATTGTCTATGGCGGTGACATCAAAACCGTAGTAGCGCAGTATCTGCGGCAGGCCCTGGGTTTTGCCGCCGAGCATATGCCAGTGCCAGGCTCTGATTACTCTTGACCGGAACTTCTCCGGAGTCTCTCCGTTTTTCCGCTGGAGGCCGCGGCCAAAGCCATGCTCCAGCACGAGGTCTTCCTCGGCGAGAGAGGGGAAAAATTGCTTTCTCGCGTAGATGACGTCGTCTATGACGCTGTCGAGGGCATGAGCCGTTCCCTCTGCGATGGCCTGAAGAGGGCCTGGACGGCGGATGAGTGGCCAGGCAAGGACTTTTTGGAAATATTTCCAGAACTCGGAGGACATTATGCCTCCGCGGCCAGCTCGGCCGTGATGGACATGCTGTTGAGGCGTGCCACTCCGTCAGCGGGAACGTTGACGATGTCCTCGGAAGGGCTTGCCCATTCCACGGACTTCACCCCGGGAACGGCCATGACCGTGTGCGTGAGGAGGTCCCGGGTCAGGTCCTGTCCGATGGCAAGCGAGGTCACGTCTTTCACGGTACTTGTCTCAGCGAAAAGGGCGTAGAGGCGGGATTTTGCCTGCTGGATGATGTTTGCAGCGTCTCCTGTCGTGTAGGAGATGACGCCGCTGATGTCGGCGGGTACAGGCTTCGGGGCCTTCACTTCCCAATCGTCATTGATGGGAACGTGGGGAGAGATGGCCTCTTTCACCTTTTCAAGGAGGGCTTCCGTGGGAAGGACGTCGGATCCGCGTACAACGATGTCCACCGTGCCCTGGCCTCTCGGATGCTGATCCAGGATAGACACGGAGGTCACCCCAGGCACGGACAGTGCCCATGCCTGGTACGCGTATTTGGTGCAGCCGTTGTTGGCGAGCCATTGCAGGCGGTATCGTTCCTGCAGCTGGGCGTCTGTTTCTTCGTCGAAGCCTTCACCCGTGAGCCATCCTGTAGGGTTTGAGACGCTTCCTATGCCCACGACTGGCGTGACCAGCTCGCAGATCTGGCCGGAGGACGCATTGCCCGCTGCTCCGTAGTCCTCGGCTTCGCAGGGAACGGCGACAGACTCGGAGCCGGCAGGGAGAACAGCGTCTTCCGTGGTAACATATCTGTACACGGCGCCGGTGCCGTCTGGCAGAGTGCGCACGATGCGGCCGGCGGGAATGCTGATGTTAGTGGTATCCGAGGCCGTGCCCCTGTAGAAGGTTACGATGCCCTCGGCTTTCGTTGCGGCCCTGCGGGTAAGACCTACACTGTCAGCGTGAAGATCCAGCCAGTCCCCGGTGGAGTAGTACGGGGCGGCCTGCTGGAGAAGGCGTCCGAGGAGGCCGTATATCTGCCATTCGCCCCAGCAGAAAATTTCAAGGAGGCCGCGTACAACACCCCGGTTCAGGTTCAGTCGGGCTGGCAGGAAGCCCTTTGCGGCCATTGTGTCCTGCACACCCTCGACAAAACCGAAGACCTGGGAGCGGACTTCATCAAGAGACCTGGACAGACGGGGCAGTGTCACATGGTTTGACATCGGCAATCACCAGTTCAAGGGTTGATTTGTTGGCCTGAAGGACGAGAGAGAGGGGCGTGTCGCTGTCGAGGAAACGCCAGCGGCAGAGGGCTGTGAGGGAGACGGCATCCCAGGAGGTTACATTACACGTGACCGTACCGGGGACTACACGGGGGTCAGCTTCCACCCGGGTGATAACCTCGGCGCAGAACGCGGCGCGGGCTGAGGCCGTAGACTCCTCCCGAATCCAGTCATGGAGGAGGGAACCGAAGTCTGTGTCGTAGAAGAGGTTTCCAAGACGGGTGGAGAGACGCAGACGGATGTCCTGCACCCCGGTGTCCACGCCGTCCGTGAGGACCAGCGTGCCGTTGGCAGCGACCTGTGCCTGCATGTCTGCGTCAAGGGCTATGTCCTGCCCCCAGAGATCCGTATCCGTGCTCATACGCAGAATTCTTGACACGAAGACTCTGCATCTTCGAGGACACCATGCACACTGTGCACGGTATTTCGCGGCCTAGTGGTGAGGGCAGGAACCGCCGGACCGCGTGGCAGCGTAAGCGTCTCCGTCCACGGCGAGGTTTCCTGAGAAGGAGGCCTGTCCCCTGCCTCCGTCCCAGTTCGTGCTGACGAGTACGCCCTGCAGGTTGATGCGAGGGGCTCTGAGCGTGATTTCCTCGTCTGCCTCAATAACGGCCTTGGTGCCGGCCTTTATCGTCCAGGTCTTGCCGGCTTCCGTCCTCACGTCCTCAGGGGTCAGCATGATAATATGCTTGTCTTGGTCTATGCGGAGTTCGACGCCGTTCTCAAGTTGGATGACAAATTCGTTCAGTCCGGCCCTGGGGGCGTTATTGCCCCCGCCCCAGCGCATGTTCGTGATGGCTGGGAAGTTCGGGTCCCCATCATAATAGGTGATGTCACACGGTGTTCCTACAGAAGGCGGACAGACGATCCCACGGTTGTTTCCGCCCCAGACAACGGGCAGGGAAACGTGGGAGATGACGGGTTCTCCATTGTCCTCCTGGCCGTCATTCCGGAGAGGCTGGACATCCGCGTAATAGGCTCCGTCGCTTGCGTACACGGCCACGATTTTTCCTTTACGTGTCATGCGGTAGTAAGCGCGGAGGTCCGGCTGCGCAACCTCTACCGCCTTCCTGATTGTTCCTATGGGGTCATGCCTGCTTTCCCGGTCATCCATTTTAACTCCATCCTTCGTCCGTGCCGTAGGTTACCTGAGTTGTGTTGCCCGCGTCCTCCAGCGTGTGAATGACGCTGAGGGCACGGTAGACGTCATCGATGCCCCTGCGGCTATCATATACGTGCATCAGCCGGCTATGCGTGAGCCCGGGAAGGACTACGGAGGTGACGACGCCGATACCACCCACGGCCAATGGAGGAGTATGAGCTATGAGATTTTCGGCAGTCGCCACCCTGTATTCGTCACCGGGTTCGTCTCCGTCGCTCCACGTGAGACCGGAAGCTCCCAGCCAGAGCGCGTGCCTGTGCATGTCGCAGCCGTATGAACGTTCAAGCGTTGTTCCGAGCTGCTTGATGGCTCTGGCCACGGTGCAGTTGCTGAATACCTGATGAGGGAGGACTGGAGAGGGAATGGAGATATTTCCGACAGAGAGGCCTGTCTTTGCCAGGAGGCGCCGGGCAACGACATCTGCCGGCTCGTTGAGGAAACTCTCTGTTACCCGTGTTGTGGCTAAGGACTGTTCCTGGCCTACGCAGCGCACGATCACGGCGTCAGCGTCAGGAGCTGAGGCGTGCGGCTGGTCTATGCCAGAGATAGATCCTTCCCACTCCTGCCAGAGCGAGTCTTCCCCTCTGTATCCGAAGCAGATATCCACAGGCTGTCCCACGGCCAGGGATGCGCGCACAGTGCCTTCCGGATCGGGAATAACAACAGACGCCATCCCAACGACTGCACGGCGTCTTGATATGATCTCTATTTTTGGGCTTCTGGTTATGTCCAGAGGCCCGATTAAGCAGCGCACGTTGAAACCTTCAATCATCACTTGAGATCCGCTTTGATCGTGTATTCCTCGGCCTTTTGCCTGGCAGAGGATGCGGCCTTGCCCGCGTTGTTCCCTTTCGAGGCGGCCTGCCTGGCGGCCTGGGCGAGGCTTTTGGGCGTAATTTTCGAGGCTGCTGCCTGTTCAAGCTTCACGACAGGCGGGTTGTGTTCGGTGAAGGCAAGCTGCGCCTGGATTTCATCAGAGCTTGAGGTTTCGGAGGATTCAAGGCGGGAGAAGACCACCTGGCGCACGCCCCGGGCCTGCATATGCCTGTTGGCCACGGTGAAGATGGCGGGGTTGGCGCTTCCGTCTGTCTGCCTGAAGTACCCGTTGATGGTCTGAAGCTTGTCATAGCAGGAGCCCTGGTCATCCGTGGGCAGAAGGAGCGTGATGCTGATGGACGTGTCTTCCCAGCCCTGCGGCGTCTTTTTCTTGCCCGAGGTCTTGTCGACGCTCTGCTCGTCCATGCGGACAGAATCGCTTACTTTCAGGTTCTGGAGGAGCCCGGGAAGGGCATCTCCACCAATGCGGACAATGCCGTCTTCAAAGGTCAGCAGTTTGATGCTCATGCCAGCCCCTCCCCGTATTCCGTGGCCGCCTGGCGGAGTTCATCGTAGAAACTGTTGGCGTCCTTAACGTTCGGCAGGGTGATGTTGGCGATGTGCAGCGTCCAGTAGCGAGGCTGTGCGGCCGTGTCGCCTGCCTGCCTGGCTCTTTCCTGCTGCCCTTCCGTTCCTGTAGTGCCGTCAGGCATGGGAACCTCAGGCGTCTGAATGGGCAGGGAACGGGAGGTCATGCTCTGAATAGCCTTCAGGGAAGAGGTAACATTTGACGTATCCAGAGCCGGGAGGGCTGCGCCGCCGGCATCGGTCAGAGCTGTGCGGATGTTCTGTCCAATCGGCTCGAGGGAACGGCTGACCGTCCCCTGCAGGGTGCCGGCTCCGAGGGCAACGCCTCCGGCGAGGGTTGTCATCATCTTCTGGCCCGAGAGGGTCAGTGTAGAGAGCGGCCCCTCTTTGGCGTCGGAGTGCGGGAGCAGGCTTCCGATTTTATCGAAGACGCCGGAAACGGCGTCCCTGATACTCCCGGCAGCTGACAGGATGCCATTCTTGAGCGTCTCAAGAATTTTCCGGCCGCATTCTGAAAGATCGATGCTGTTGAGGAAATTGACCACGTCATCGAAGGCCGCTCTGATGGCATCGCCGATACCCAGACTGTCGGCGATGCCCATAACTGCGCTGACCAGGGAATCGCATGCGCCCCTGGCCGCGTTCAGGGCGCCAGTCCAGTCCCCATTGATGATAGCTATGACCCAGTCGAACAGGTTCTTGAGGATGCTGAGCCCCTGTACCACGGCGTTGATGGCGGCGCCGAGCAGACCGAAGCCAACGCTCACAATGGATCCGAGAATTTCGCCGAAGTTTTCCCAGGCCGCGGCTTCAGAGGACACGTCAACGCCGAAAAGCTTACCTATAGCGGACCCCAGAGAGGTTATGGCGTCCATGAGCCTGAGTATGGCCGGCGTAATGAGCTCCGTGAACTTTGAAAAATCGAGACCTTCCCAGAAACCGGTGAAGAGGCTCTTCACCCGGTAAATGGCCTTCGAGATGTTGATGACCAGGGGAGTAAGGCCGGATGCATCCAGCTGCTTCGCAAGCTCACCTTTGATGGTCACGGTAGATCCGGTCAGGCTCTGGAAAGCGGCGATGACACCGCGGATCACGAGAGAGACATTTTGGGCCCAGCGGTCGATGGTGTCTCCAATGCCGGCAAAATTCGACTTGTAGACGGCATAGAGCGTCCCGATGACGGCGATGAGGGCCCAGAAGGGGACGCCGAGGCCTACGAGAGCGGCCCTGAGCGGTGCCAGTGTGCCCGTGATGAGAGGCATGACACGGGAGAGGCCCCAGCTCGCGGCGCTGAATGCGGTGACGGCGATGACAGCCGTAGACAGGGCGCCAGCCAACGAGATGAGCCACTGCCCGATGGCAGACTCGGCTACGGCGCGCAGCGCTTCCGCAATGACGCCAAGGGCATTTGCGCCCGCTGTGATGGCAGGCAGAAAAGCCTTGCCTATGGCGATGGCAAGGTTCCTGACGCGGTTTCCGAGAAGCTGGAGTGCGTTCTTGGTGGTTCTGGCTCTCTGGTCAAACTCGGACTGCATGGATCCGGCATACCTGGCCTTGTCCCGGACAAGGTCGAAGGCCTGGTTGAGGTTGTCCACGTTCTGGAGAAGGGGAGCAATGGCGCCGATGGATTCCTCGCCGAAGAGCTGCGTGAGGACGGACATCTGATTTTCCCTGGGCAGGGCAGCAATGGCTCCCAGAACGGCCTTCATTGTGCCTTCCGCATCCTTCTGCATGCCTTTGGCAAGGTCTCCGGCAGAGAACCCGAGTTTTTTTAAGGTCGTTATCTGGGTCTTGGTCATGGCGCTGCCCTGGGTGAGCGTCGTCACGAAGTTCTTCAGAGCTGTAGACGCAACCTCGGGTGCGGCGCCTGCTGACAGGAAAGCGGCGCCGAGAGCGGCCACCTGCGTCTCTGTAAGGCCGCAGGCCATAGCCGTGGCGCCCATACGCTGTATGACCTCTCCCAGAGCCGGAGCAGTGGCGTTCATATGGTTGGAAAGGTAGTTGACGGCATCGCCCAGACTGTAGACCTGGGGGAGTGTGAGGTTCATGCCGGCACGCCAGTCAGCCATCATCTTGCCTGCCTGGGCACCGGTAAGGTCAAAGGCAACGCCCATCTTGGCCGCCTGCTCAGCGAATTCCTGCAGATCGTTTTTCGCGATGCCGGACTGCCCTGCCGCGGCGATGATATCCGCGATGCCGGAGGCGGCCATGGGAATGCGTGCGGACATGTCCTGGATGCTCTTCCCCATGGCGTCGAATTCCGCTGCGGAATCGAAGTCCACGACCTTGCGGACCTCAGCCATGCTTTCTTCAAAGTCCATGGCGGACCTGGCACATGCGCCGAAAGCCCCCAGAAGGGCTCCGGCGGCTGCGGCAACGGGTGCCATGGATACGGCCAGGCGCCCCATGGAATCCCCCAGGCCGGCGGCATGCCCTTTGGTCGCGGCCATGGCTGCCTGAACCCTGCCCAGGGGGCCGCTCATCAAGTCCACGAGGTTCAGCGTGGCGAAAACCTGGAAGGCCTCCATCATTTACTCCCGAAAATCCGACTCAGCGCCTGAAAAAACCGTCTCTCCATCCATGTGGCCTCCCGGACCTGATCCGTCCACTCGTCGAGGTCCTCGGAGGGAGCGGTGTGGAGCCAGTGCAGGATCATCGCATCCCCCTGGCTCCACTGGTCCGGGTCTTCCCCTAGTTTCCCAGGTCGGCCTTTACGCCTACGGCTGTGATAAGAGCCCCGCTGTAAGTAGTCGTGATGCCGGGATAGTCTTCCATTGCCTGAAGCAGGCTGTCCTTGTCGTCAGAGTGCACGGTGGAAAGAAGGAGCGTGCGGGAAGCGAGGCTGGCATTCTTGCCGGCTGTATCCTGCAGCCTCTTGATTTCAGTCTTAGTGGGTTTTGCGAAGCGGAAGGAGAGTTCCACTTCTTTACCCTCCCAGGGATCCGAGAAGGTAAGAGGAAAAGCAACGTATTTGCGCTCGTCGGTCTTTTCAGCTGGCATGTGTCATATCCTCCTGGCTTAGATGGTGGCGCTTTCGGCCTTGGCGGCTACGCCGTTCCAGATAATGGGAGAAAGTATGGTGAAGTCGCACGAGACGGGAGAGGCGTTGTCATCGCCCTGGCTCGCGCCGCCGCCGGAAAACTTCGTGATGCGGCAGTTCTTGAGCGTGTCGGTCACGGTGCCCATGTCGGAGTTTGCGTAGCTCACAACTATGGTGAAGGGTGTGTGGTCATAGATACCGCCCGTGGTGCCATCCGTGAGGGCGGACTTGAGCTTCTCCCACTCGTCCCTGTCGAGAACCATGGAACCGGAGGCCTCGTAATTTCCGCGGCCCCAGGAGCGGGCAATGCCGCCTTTGCCGTAGCGGGCAGTGATTTCCTGCTGGTCCTCATATTTGATTTCGGTGATGCCTACAGCTTCGCCCTGCGGGAGGGTGACGCTGATGTCTTCCCAGTCATAGCCTCTGCCATTGATAGCCATATCCCTGCCCTCCTCTAGTAGAGCTCACGGCTGCGCGGATCGAAGGTGGTGCCCGCGTATACGTAGGAGTTATAGAGTTTGATCTGGCGGATAATCGGGATGCCCACGAGGGTTATCTCTACGCTCACGCCGTTGTTGACGACGTCCTGTCCGTCCGGAATGTCCACGACGTACCCGGCAAGTTCCTGCGGGCTCGCGGTGGTCATGGCGTCAAGGGCGGTTTCAAGGTTCGCCCTGAGGTAGGCAAGACCGGAAGTGCTGGACGGCCTCAGGGGGTCGCCCGCCTCGTCGTACATGGATTTGAGGGCAGCGATGCGGGTCAGACGCACAGCCTTGAACACGGTCCTAAGCACTTCCTCATAGCGGAAGTCGGAAGTGCTGTCGGCCATAGTGCGGGCATCGCCCCAGTAGGTACCATCCATGCCACAGTAGGATCGGGCCGTGATGTAGCCGGCGTCCTCCAGCTCCTTCTGGGCTGAGCTCCAGTCGTCAGGCAGAGCGAGAGGAGACACGGGGCCGTCCTTTACACGGCCGGTGGCCCGCTGCACGGGAATCGACATGACGCGTCCGGCCTGCAGGGCACCGGCATTCCGGAAGCGGCGCAGGCCGCCCGTCTCGGTCACTTCGCCGTACTGGGCGCAGACGGTCACGAAGCGGGCGGCGAGGCCCTGCCTTTCTGCCACCATGGCCGTGGTGAAGGCACTGACGTCTTCTCCGGCGTAAGGCAGCCTGGCCTCCATTTTGAAGTAAGTGGGCCTCTGCACGTTCCAGAGCTCTTCGGCCCTGGCTTCTGCCGCGGCCCAGTCAACAGAGTCGGAAGGGCCAGCTATGTAGACGAATTCCACATCGTATACGGAAAGCGGTTCTTCCAGGGCAGCAAAGACATCCGCGATGGTGGGCGCGGGCGCCAGGAGTTCACAGGTGTAGGTGGTACCGGTGACGTAGATCCCCTCGGGAAAGGTAACTTTCACGCCGTAATCGGAGAGCGTGAGTGTGCCATCGGCAGGGATGGTACGGGTGGACCCGAAGTTGTCGCCTCCGTCCACAGAGAGCCGATAGGTCCCCTCATTGAGTGCGCCGCTTTTGATCACCTGGAGGACAAGCTCCGCACTGTCAAGCACGCCATCAGCTTCGGTCACGGTAATGAGAGGGCTTGAGGTGTCACCCACACGAGTGACAGGTCCCACGGGAGTACGGATACTGAAGGAGTACTCTGCGCTCTCGTCCAGGGATGCTCCGGAAGGGAAGGAGATGGTTACGCCGGTTGGGGTACTGCCTTTGGTGATGCCGAGGGATGCGGCGGACGTGGTCTCGTCCCCGAACCCGGCGCCTCCATCGCTGGAAATCTGTACTTTGGCTGTGCCGACAGCACCGCCCGAGGTCACTCTGATGATGACATCGGCATTCTGCGCGGGGACTCCGGTGACTGTGCAGTCAACTTTGGTCCCTGTCTTCTGGACTCCGGAAATGTAGCCGCCGCTCTGTCCCTTCACGGGGACGGCGATGAGATAGGGATCCTGACCGGCAGTCAGCAGCATGTCGCGGACCCGGTCCACGAGAGGACCGGTGCCCAGGAGGGAACCGAGGTCGCTGCGGGCGCCCACGAGGTAAGCCTTGCCCACGGTTCCTCTGGAACAGACACCTGCGACAAGGGCTTTTCCGTTGGCATTGTCGTTGACGATGCCGGAGGTGCCGTCGATGAGATATTCGAATACATCGCCCATGGCTGGTGCCTCCTTATGACCTGCCACCAAGTGGACGGGTCCTGGTCCTCTCCAGGGCGGCCGTGTACTCGGCTTCGGTCACCTTCTTGTCTGCGGCCCAGTCCATAAGACGGCAGACGCCTGCCTGAAGCCACGTGGGGACACGGTGAATGGAGGCAAGTTCGGAGAGGGAAAGAAGAGGGGCGGCCGCCTGGGCCGTTTCCTTGTCGGTATTCTTGGAAGCCATGTGAGTTTACTCCTTGTAAATCTTGGGAGTGATGGAAATCGTCGGGATGAGAGCTTCGGCCTCTTCGGAGGTGACCCTCCACACGAACTCCACCACGAAAAGCCTGTTCATCCGGTTGAAGACGCGGATCACGCTGTCGCCCACTCTCGTGTCTGCTTCACGGCCGAAGGTGGCCTCCTGAACGCGAATTTTCACCCAGTTGCCCCGGCTGTCGTTTCCGCCGCGTGGGAGAGCTGGCACAAAAGCCACGCAGAAAGCCTCCAGCCATGTCCGGTTGTCCGCGAGCACATTGGCATTGACCGTCAGCTCCACTTCGTAAAGCTCTCTCTTGCGGATTTGCTCCGTTGTCGTGCGGGTTACGGCCAGCTTGCGCCCTGTGCGGGTGTATCTCTCCGGCATGAACTGCAGTTCCAGGCGCGGGCGCCTGATGGTCAGGTTGTCCTTTTTTACGATGTCGATCACACTGCCTTCCGGCATGCCGGCGGACAGCGCCGCCCGCGTGATGACCTCCCTGGCGAATGACTGCATGTGGAATCCTGAATCCTACGGTTTGAAAGCCCCGGCTAAAAAGTCGGCCATAGTTTCCTTCACTTCCTCCATGTCGGCTCTGGACACTCCAAGAAAGGGGCGTGGCGGAATCGTCACCTTATCAGCGGATACCGTTCGGCCCCCAGTTCTCTTGAAGACAAGACGTTTTGCCTTTTTAGGCGTGATGGCGCCGCCTTTCTGGTGAATACGGGCATAAACCAGGTTGCTGCCCACCATGACCTTGTCGGGCGTGGCTGCGTAGTCGATGGACTTCTGGAGGCGCCCGGTATCGGTCAGCGTCTGACCGCCTTCATTAGCTGCCCGTCCTGACTTGGGCCATTTCTGTCCCTGCGGATCTTCCTCATCCGCGAACCGTTGCAGCGTGCCGGATACCAGAGCTTCGCCCACAGAGTTCATGAGGGACTTCGTGTTTCCCAGTTTGAGGGCCGCCTTACCCATCGCCTTGTCGAACCCGCCCCAGTTCAGAGACACTCCGTTCTTCGCCGTCATTGTTACAGCCCCCTGAGGTCAAAAAATGGATGTCTGGATATCACAGCAAAACTCGGCTCCTCCCGGTCTGGATTCGATTCTTCAAGCGGAAGCTTCAGCTTGCCGGAAGCAATGTCTTCCAGAAGTGCCGTGCAGTATTTCCACTGCTTCTGCAGAGGAATCCATTCATTGGCAGTGTTTCCTTCCGTATCCACAAGCGTCGTAATGGCTTCCACCGTACGGTAGGCGCTGATCACGGCGGCAATGTAGCGGACAAGCTCCGGCACATAGGGCCACGGCTGAGGATACCGGTAGGAAAGCGCGTCTCCGATTTCCCCGGAGACGGCTTCTATGGTTCTTTCCACAATGCCGGGATTCTGCTCCTCACACGCCGCCATATACCCGGCGTGCAGAAGGTCAATGATGTGGCCGCGGGTACACAGGTTCATACGTATGCCTTTTATTCGTTTTTTAGACTAGTTTTATACTAGTCCAATATCTTTTCCCCTTGTCCAGCCCGTCCAGAGGATTAAAACGTCTCTCCGGGGCGTACAGCGTTTTCCCGCTAATCCACCACGATCGCCTTGCAGACTGCCCGCGACGGACGCGCGGGCATGGGTTTGGCCTGCCCGATCAGGGTAATGGAAGAATCATCGTTGCTCTTTACCGGCACGATATGCAGGGGCACAGCGGCGTTGCCGGCGGAAATGGAGTCAACAGCGCAGTACCAGATGGTGCCAGGTACATCTACGGCCACACCAAGCAGAGTTTTGGCGTCCAGTTTGGGCACCCATTCCCCGCTCACGGGCGCGGGATAGGTTTCATCCATAAAACGGATGACGTAACTGCCGATGCGCACTCCGCCATCACCCAGTTTGATGCTGATGGGCGCGTCCTGTGCCGTGGAGCGGTAGTTTTCCGCCATATCCAAGAACACGGTGGTCACGTCCTCGCCGCACATGAACTCTACCCTGCCGCCGATCCCCGCCATGCGGATTTCCTGCTGCATGGCCCGCAGCAGACGATACACGTCCGAAAGTTTGCTCGTACCCGTCAGTTTTGTGCTGGGCGTATGGGTAAGCGGCGTACCGTAGTCGATACCGTAGCTTTCCGTACGTCCGCCCGGAAGCTGTACCGGCCAGGCCAGTTTGCCCGTGGTGAGCACGCCCGCGCACATACCCTCGGTGGTAGCGTGGACCGCCTGCCTTACCTGATCCACCTTCTGCGTGCGCCACGCTTCAATCGATGCCTGGTTGCCCAGGAGGACTCTCAAATCATTCAGCTCCGCCGCCGTTACAGGGATCTGTACCTTGATAGGCAGCGGAGCAAAGAACTGCGTTTCGATGGATTCATTGTCCAGAGGAACGGGAACTCCGTCACGGCGCACCACGGGAACGGTCTGCACCACGGCTTTCAGGTCCGTGATGCCCAGCATGGAAAGGGGATGCGTCGGGCGCTGTTTGAAAAAGCGGTCCATGATGGTGCTTTCCAGCGGCGGCAGCGTCCTGAGCGACTGAGCTACCGCCTGCTGGGTAAAAAGGCCTTTCAGATTCGCAAGCATAAGGATTTCCTTCGTTAGACGTTTTTAGACTATGCGGGGTAAATGCCGTGTTCCACAAGCTGCGCCGTCTGAATGTCGGTCAGCGCCTTTCCGTCGCCCGTTGTGAGAACGCGGTGCTTCACGCCCCCATGCACCACACACAGAGCGGAACTTTCGCCGTGCTCGCCCGTGGGGTCGCAGGGTGTATCCACCACAGCCACGGGGATCACTGTGGCCGCGTCCGTGGAAAGCAGCGGTTCCCAGGCCGCGCCCACCACAGTGCCGCTCTGTTCGTTATCCCCCATGACATCCACGCGCTTCATGACTGTGCCCACGGGAAGCGCTGCGGCCTTCGCCCTTGCCGAAAGCGGCAGATGGTGCAGCACCACGGGGTGATCACCGGTGGCCGCCCGTTCCCCTGAGAAAACGTATTTGCCGAGATAGCCTTCATTTGCCATGATACTTTCCTTTTACGCCGGCGGCCGTCACGGGTCGCCGGGCGCTCTAGAGCTTCGCCGTCAGTTCGGCGGGATTGATGTTGGCGGACTGGACGCCCGTATGAGACGGGGACGCAGAAAAGTCGGAAGCCCTCCCATCCACGGGGCGAGCTTCCAGTTCGCGGAAATAGCGTTCTTCCATGCTCAGGCTTTCCGTCCTGCCGTCCGGAGCCGCAAAGTCCACGGTTCCGGGCTGCGCCGCCAGCCTGGCCGCAAAGTCCAGCACGCCCGCCTTTTCAGCGGGTTTTACCTTTCCGGCCTTCACCAGTTCCGCCACGCGCGCCTCCCGGCGCTCGCCTTCAATCCTGCCACGATACGCGGCAAAATCGGCGCTGGCCTTTTCCGCCTTCTGTTCCGCTTCAGTTTTGGCAGCTTCCGCCTTGTCCTTTTCCTGTTTGCGGGAATCAGCTTTCTTTTTCAGGTCTTCGTTTTCGGCGCGTAACGCCTCAAGCTGGCCCTGCAGCTGCCCGATCTGCCGCTGCAAATCCTCAATACTCATACTGTCTCCTTCGCCGCGTGTTGCGGCAAAATCCACCGTGATGGCGTTCCCGCCATCATGAAATTCCACCGCCTCAAGTCCGTCGATGGCCGGTTGTGCCGCGCCCAGAAGGGCCACATGCCGCAGGGTCACGCGGTCCGGCATCAGGGACATGGACACATGGCGGTAATGCCTTTTTGCCACGAGGTCCCGCACCGCGTCCGGAACGTGCGCGAACTGTGCGAACAATTTTCCGTTCTCCGCCCTGAGCTGCGCAGCCCAGCCAAAGGCCGGGGCCGCGTCCGTCTTTGGATGGCCGAACACCAGCGGCGCGTCGCGCTTCGCCGGGTTGTAAGCGTGGGCTATGGCCTCCAGGTCGCCTTCCGTGAATGTCTGCGGACGCCCGGCGCTGTCCGTGAAGGTGCCCGTGCGGGCGATTTCGATCCATTTGTCAGGCATAAAAAAAGCCTCCGTTCCCCTGCACTGTGACAGGAAAACGGAGGCTTCGCCCGGAAGGGACGCTTTCTGTGCAAAGTATTTTTAGGCTACGGCGACGTGCCGGAACAAATCCCAGCGCGGCATTTTGACGGCGATGCGGCGCACTTCCTCATACGCCGCCAGCTGTTCCCGCCATTCCTTAGGGATGCCGTCCAACCCGTAGGCCAGCCCGGCCAGTGCGCCCGTCACCGCTCCCGTGGTGTCGGTATCGTCGCCCAGATTGACCGCCTTCAGCACGGCGTCCCGGTAGTTGTCTGTGGTCATGAAGCACCAGAATGCCGCTTCCAGCGTGTCGATGACAAAGCCGCCACTCCGAATTTCCTCTTCCGGCAGCGTGCTTATGTCGTTCTCAAGTATCCTGACGAATTTCCCCAGCGTTGCACTGCTGATAAATGGCACGCCGCGCGCGAAGTCTTCCCGCAGTTCCGCATAGGCGGCTTTCTTCCTGCGGCCCATGCGTAGCTTATTCAGCAGTTCAACGTAGATATAGCAGGCCGCCACGGACCATTCGTGGGCGTGCGTGATGGACGACACGTCCCGGACGATACGAAAACGCTCCTCCGCCTTCCGCATCCCGAACATATAAAACGTCAGTGGTGCTATCCGCATGAGGGAACCGTTGCCATTGTCGCGTTCTCCAGTGCCTCCGGCACGCTCCGGCGGCACCCCCTTCTTGAGCCGCTCAATGGCCCTCGCCGTGGTGCCGCCCACGTCAAAGACCTTGCCGTGCGGCGTGTACGCGGCTTCATCATGCCATTCGACAAACCGGCGGGCTATTCCCTCCAGATTGAGGGAATTCGCAAGCAAGCCATCCGCAAGGGCCAATGTGAGCGAGGTGTCGTCCGACCATGTTCCCGACGGCTGGTTGTGCGTGCCGTAGCCCTGCATGCCGGTGACGAGGAACGTTCCTCGGCGCTGGAACTCCACGGGCACGCCCAAGGCGTCACCCACGGCCACGCCCAGAATCAGCGAAAGAGGCTTGTCGTCCGCCTTTTCGTAATACTCACATGGCGCACCATCGAAATAAACGTCATTGGGCTTGTTGTCTGGGGATTCAAAAATCTCGCAGTTGCCCGTATCTGCCCTGTCAAGCGGGCTGCCGTCCTCGGCAACCGTTGCCCGGAACAGGCAGGTTTCACAGGCTACCGCATTAGGCCCCTGCGTATTCCATATCTCGCTTTCCCATCGTGGACGCTTGCCGCTCATGTCTGTTCCCCGCCTCATATCTGTTCGACGACTTCAAGTTCAAACGTCAGTGCTCCGTCCGCCGTCTTTTCCACCTTTGATACTTTGAATTTCGTCCCGCGCTGGATGATGGTTTCATCCTCATAACTGAAATATTCCTGTGTTCTTTTGCCGTCCCATTCTCGTTTATCGCCGTAGCCGTAATGGCTGAACGGCTCTGAATACATCATCTTGGTGCCCCTGGGACAGTAAATGCGGAAGATGAAGCCCCCGAACCCCTGCCCCTTGGCGCTGCCGCAGGAACAAAACGCGTGTTCGACCTTCTCTTTCCCCTCCAGCGCTTCCTTTAATTCCGCCAACGACCACTTCCGAAACGCCTCTTCCGGCAGTTCCAGGAAAGCCGCCGCGCCCGCTGCGGTTTCAATGCCGCGTTGCAGCCAGATGTCCCTGTCATAGGTCGAGCGGCTGATGACCTCGGTCATGTGGCGGATGGCCTCTCCACGGCCTTCGGCATCCAGGTCGACTTTGCCCACGCCCTTAAAGTTACCCCACCGCCCCTCGTGCCCGCGCAGGGGGCGGTTGAAACCGCCTGAACTTTGCGTGTAGGCGTACAGTGCGTCCTTTTCCGCCTTGTTTGCCGTGCTCCAGACATCCCCAGTGCGCGTCCGCATCACCGCATCCGCCTCCTGCGGCGCCTGCGCCCACAACGCCGCATCCTTGCGGGCCTGGGAATAGGGATTAAGAGTATCTTTACCACCATTTTTCAAAAGCGACAAGGAATCCTGGATATTTTTTTGCTTCTCCAGCAGATCGGCCAGCGTCTTGCCCGTGGCGTCGAATTCAGCAAGGTCGCTGAGGTAGCCCTCGAATTTCGCTGTCTCTTCCGGCGTCAGGCCACCGGCCTTCAGCTTCCCCTGAAAATACGCCTTCTTGTGCGGGATGGCCCCGGCCTTGGCGCTCCAGTCCGCCGTGGTCACGGCGTCCATCCAGATGCCTCTGTACGTCTTGACGGGAAAGGCCGTTATCTGCGCCTCGACCTTCTTGGCCTGCGCTGACAGCTTTTTCTTTTCCGCCGAAACCTTCTTCTTTTGCAGGGCCGTCTGCAGTTCCGCCTTCTTCGCCTCCAGTTCGACTATTGCCTGCTTGTCCGTTGTGGCCTTGATGAGCGTCTCGACAGCGGAAATGTCCGCTTCCAGTTTCTTTTGCGTGAGCGGTTCCTTTTTCGGCACCGGCGGGGCCGTGTCCATGCCGTGCTTCTTGAGATCCAGCCCCGCGTCCGCCCAGTCCTTGCCGGGATTGTGCCTGAAGCCCTTGTCCGCGCCAGGAAAATGGACAAAATATTCCATGCCCGTCTTCGGATCCGTCCATACGCCGGCCTTGGGCATTTCCTTTTCCACGGTCAGCCCCTGCGCCTTCACCTGCCGCTCGGAGAGCGTGCGCACTCCGCACCGACAGCGAAACCCGTTGGGCGGGTAGTTGGTTGACCAAAACTCATGGTCAGCCGGATAGACCTTGCCGTGCAGAATGGCATGGGAAGGACGCACCCGCCTGTCCATGACCGCGATATACTGCCAGTAGGGGCGTGACTCCTTCACGGCCTGCATTTTTTTGTACCGGCCGGCGCTGTAGGCGGTTTGCAGGTTGGTACGAAAGATGTTTTCCACCCGGTAATCATGCCAGCCCTGAGCCTGTATAGCCTCCACAATCCTTTTCTTGAAGTCCGCCAACGTTTCCCCGTTTTTCACGGCTTCCTCTATGGCGTCGCTTACAAGTTGCACAAGGTCATGCTTGGCCAACCCAGTGACGTAGAACGCCCGGTACCTGACTTCCTCGTTCAGTGCCTTGGCTTCCTCGTCCGTGAGCTTGGCACGCCATTTCCAGAACTCCAGCGCCGCGTCCGGCGTAACACCTTCTGCTATAATTTCCGGGTCCGGCAGGTCGAATCCAGGCTTTTTCTTAGTCATCTTCTTCTTCCTCCGCCTGAACCGCAGCTGCGCCAAACCCGGCAGCCGCAGTCATGGCGCGGGCAAGAAAACTCTCCAGCACGTCCGGGGCCATGGCCGGGGAAAGAAGCGCAGCCAGACCTTCCTCCAGATCTTCATAGCTTTTGGCGGACCGTATCTCGTTCTCAATTTGCGTGACAAATTCTGCACTGGCTTTGAGTGCTCCGGGCAGCATTTTCACGATAGCCACGTCAAGATTGCCCTGAGCCTTTTCTGCAGTAGTCTTTTCCCAGCCAGATGGAGCCGAGAAATCCGCACCTGCGGCTGTCGCGCCTTCCGGCGGCATGGACTCATCCTCCAGCGTGAACTCTTCCGGCTTGAGCCCGAAGCGCCCAGTGAAGTATTCCCGCGTAAACTTCGCGCCCATTTCCCGTATTTTCCTGCCAAGGTCCGCCTGTACGTTCAAATCTTCCGGGTCGTCATATTCTGCCAGCGGCGCAAAAACTCCCGGCCCGGCGTTGACCTGGGCATACAGCCAGGTGATCTCGTTCCATGCGTCCGTGACCATGGCCTTGTCGGCATCAGCCAGATCATCGGCCACGTCCGCGTGCGTCTGCGCCGCTGCCTGAGAATTCTTGCCTTCCATTTCCACTGTCAGGGTCTGACCCATGAGAACCTTGGAGATAGCCCTGTCTTGTCGGGCAAGAAACTGCTCGTGGAGCTGCCCCTGCGTCTGCCCGGCGCCTTCCAGCTTAACGTTGGCGCCATAGGGGATCACGGCTACGGCATCCTGCACCATGCGCGAAAGCCCCCGTGCCATGTCCTGCTTCTCCAGCGCCGTGGCCCTGGCCGGAGCTTCACCGACTACCCAGGGCATACCATGGCGCTCAACAAAACGGGCATAGAAAGACAGGCCGCCGCGCTTAAAGCTCACCGGCCACAGGCATCGGCTCAATAGCCGTAAGCCATAAGGATTGTCGTAGGTGGCGTGGTGCGTGACTAATACGAACTTTCCCGCGGGCAACGGGCGTGGATCTGCGCAGAACAGGCCGTATTCTCCAACGAACACAGGCTGGTTCCGGCTGTCGAAACGGAACCAGTGATAGGGCTTCGGTACGATGTCAACGATATGCCACCAGTCCCCGTCAAAACGCCAAATAAGTTCCAGCGGAGTGAAGCCGTAAAAAGGCGCGTCAAGCATCCCGCTGACCACGGTACGCAGGTTGGTGCGCTCAAGGTCCTGCATGAAACGCCGGTGCAGTTCTTCCGCTTCCGGCGAGGGTGTTGCACCTTCCGGCGCTCCGGCCCGGAAAGTAAGATGGGGACAGTTCAGCACACGGTTCTTCCGGGAAAGCATCGCTGTCGTCACCTGGTCATCCGCTGAGAGCTCCTGCAGCACCCTGGCGTCGTCCCCGCGCCTGCGCAGCACCGGGTCTGGATCCGGCAAGGTGCTCAGCCAGCCCTCCAGTTCCCCGAAACATACGCCCGCATTTTGTCGCGTTGCCAGTTCCGTGGAAAGTTCCGCGCTGCTGAACGGCTGAAACGTTCCGTCCGGCATAAAAAGCCCATATGCCATGTAAAAACCTCCGTTTCCCTGCCTTTGTGGCAAAAAAACGGAGGCCTTACCCTGAAAGGGCGCGTTCCATGCGAAGGTTTTCTGTCTGCTCACCAGCCACTCAAATCTAATCCGGGCATCCTTACCCCCCACATACTCCCACGGTTCTACACTTCCCAGCTCCCTGCGCGCGTCCAGCATCATGGCGCAGGCTACCACGGCGTCTCCGTGCCTGCCGCCTGTCCTGTCCCTGGTACGCTGCTCCGGCACGCGGGCAACACCGCGCACCACACGCAGGCTGCGGAAGTCGGAAAGTACACCCGCATCCCTGGGCAGCACCAGCGTTTTGTCCTCAATGCCGCTCTTGAGCAGCGGCATGGTCTCTCTGTACCACGCCTCGGAAATCATCACCTCCCGCGCCCGTTCCGGCCCGTACTTCTGGCGGGCCGCCTCGGCCAGCGCGGAACCGTTGCCTCTTGCGTCAAGAGACACGCCGGAGAATCGCGGCAGGGAGCCGATGACGGCAAATAGTATCTGTTGCTGCGTTCGGTGCGGGCAGTCCCGCAGTTCCAGCACGAAAGGCGGGGTGAGCCGCAGGTCGCGCTGTTCTGTTGCGGGCCAGAACACGGAAAGGTCGCCGGACCGGCCGAAGTCCACGCCCATGAAATGGGCGCAGTCGCCGGGAAGTTCCCCCATAAGGGGAGCTAGGTTCTCCGCGATCCAGCCCCTGGTATAGGTTTCGGCCACGTCCAGCGGCCAGTCCACAAAATCCTCCGCCGGGGCAATCCATGTCACCACGGGGAGGGCTGCGTCCATGCACGCCTCAAGCATCGTTGTGGTCAGGTACGCTCCCGCCGAGCGCCGGGGAATACAAAAAAGCTCTTCATCCGCGCCGTCTCCGTAGTCCTCAATGATACCCGCCCGCCATGCATCCTCCGCCTCCCTCGTCCATTCGCGGGGCGGATGCGCACGCTTGCAGATAGTCCTGAACAGGCCGTCTGCTATGGCGTCATCAAGCGTGGTGCGGTGCAGGCTGTAGGCAAGCCGCCCGGCACGGATATCGTTAACAAGCTCATTAAAGGGGTTGTTTTCCCCGTTATGCGTGGAAAGGATAGATACGCTGCCGCCCCACATGAGCAGAGCGAAGGCCGCCTTCATCAGTTCGTCCAGGTCGTCCACAAAGGCAGCTTCGTCAATAATGACGCGTCCCTGCTTGGACCTCAGGGAACGGGCCTCGGAGGGCAGGCCCCACACGCTGAAGCCGGAGGCAAAGCGGATGCGGTACACCGTGATATCCCGGTCAGCGTCGCGCAGCACAAGCTCCTCCATGTCGTGGGCCAGCACGTCGAGAGCCTTGGCCCAGAACGCGCAGTCGCGGATGAATGTCTGCGTCATTTCCTTGTTGTACGACAGGTAGAAAGTGTCCTGCCCGCCTGCTTCGCGGCTCTTGGAGGCCTCCAGCACGGAAAGGAACGCTTCGCAGTACGATGCGCCGATGCGGCGCGATTTCTCCCACACGCGCACCCGGGCCGTGTCCGCCATCCATCTGCGCTGGTAAGGCAGGAATATGTCCGCCGCGCCCCCCATTACACGCCTCCCTCCACTATGCCAATAGCCTTGCAGATATGTTGCGCCATGTCGCTGGAAAGGCCTCGCTTGCGATCCTGCTCGCCGGCATCATCCCTGGGCAGTCCGGCCTCCAGTTCGCCCAGCAAATCAAGACAGCGCTTGATGTCCTGCACGGTCGCCGCCGTGATTTTGGAGGGATCGGCGAGGGCCATACCCAGCTTGCCCTCGACTGCCTGTTTCAGCGCAGCCACGGCATCGGCCCTCGTGGAAATTACAGGTCGGGCCTCAGGTTCGGCATAGGACGGAATCTTGCCGGAGGCGGCCAGCTCCGCCCGTTTCAGGGCCAGATTCTCAAGGGAGGCCACGGCAAACGCAGCCTGCGCAGCCTCCTTGCCATCCCCCGCTTCCAGAAGGCGTTCCAGGATAGCTTTGCGGCCCATGATGGTGTTGAAACGAATCTCGCTTTCTGCCTGTGCCAGCTGCTCCCGCCGCCTGGCCCACTGGAATTTCTGCCCCCAGGCTTTGAGCGTGGTGGCTGACACGCCCGTCAGCTCCGCCACCCGGGCATAGGAAAGACGCTCCTCGCAATATAGCTCCTGAGCCCGCCACACGGTGTCTGGCTCATGCTCCCAGCCCACGGCTAGTCCTCCAATTCGGCGTTCAGTATTTCGATACGTTTTTCTACATCGCGGATTTCCATTATCTGCTGGGCCAGCACGGCCATACCGTCTATGGCGTCCAGCTCTTGTATTTCGGACAGGGGAATGGCGGGATTCAGAATTTTCCGCAGTTTCACGAGGTTTTCCCTCGTTTTTGCTTCCAGACGTGCACGCTTTTCGCGCAAGCTCATTCTTTGCAGCTTAAAATCCATGCGCTCGCTCATATCAGATCCTACATCCTTCCTCTGGCGGCTTCACGGGCCATTGGACATTGCATGTTGTTTTCCGTCAGGACGGCCATACGTTGTAACGCTCCGATGCAGTTGGTGATGACATCGGACAAATCCTTGGCCATACGCTCGTAATTCTTTACCAGTTCTACGTTGTCGCGGTAGTATTTATCCGTCACGCTTTGGTTATCGCCCAGCTCCCTGATCATTTTCAGGGAATCATCCCTGTACGACGACAGAATGCGGGCGGTCTCCGCACTGTGCGCCTGCATTATCTCATCCGAGCGCTTCGTGCGCAGATGTTCAAAAAATAACATGGCGATGATGACAAGCGCCGGGCCGGAAAGTGCCAGTGTGAGTAATCCCGGCACGCCAAGCTGTGTCAGCACGGCGGCGATGCTCTGAGCCGCTGTGACAAGGGCTTCAAGTTGCGTCGAATCTATCATTCTTTGTCTCCGGGGAGCTGCGCCTCATAACAGTTCAGGGCGTCTTCAAGCCCGGCCACATACGCCCGGATGCGGGCATCGCGAACGCGCAGCAGAGTGTAGCCCTCCCGGCTTTCAAGGAACACCCCTTTCATAGGCGGCAGTTCAGGCTTGGGGGGACGGGCACACTGCGCCACAGACACGACAGCGGGCGCAGGGGGCGGGTCTGACGCAGGCCTGGCGCAGCCGCTACAAAGGGCGATCAAGAGCATCAGAAAGGGCACGGCGCATCGCATTGTCCGGCACTCCTTTTTCTTCTTTCGGGGTCATGGCGCGCAGGGTCGCCTCGTCAAGCAGGGACTTCCATGCGTCTGCGTCCGCACGCGCTGCCGCCTCTCTGTCCAGGCAGGACTGCGCCTGCGCCTCAAGGGCGGCTTCGCCCTTTTGGGCCTGTTCGGCAAGAAGCTGCCAGCGGCCCGCTGCCTCCTGCCATGCTTTGAGATCGGTTTTCAGCGCAGAGCACATGGCCTCTGCTTTTTGCAGGCGTATATACTGCACTGCGAAAGTACTGCCACAGATGATGACGGCCACAAGCAGAATAACAGCGGTTTTCATGCGTTCTCCGGGCCGGTGCTGATGTTGCGCTCAAAAAACATTTGCCCGGCCTTGGCTGTCTGGCTGCCTACGAGCAGTGTGACTTCCTCCCAGCCGAGATGGATGAAGTGCCCCTCCCAGAAGCAGCCCCATACCCACATTCCCAGCACCACTATGCAGACGCACATGGTCACGATACGCTGGCACGACCAGCCGCCGTCCAAACAGCGCAGGCTGTCGAGTATGCCAAGGCTCATCGCAGCCGCTCTGGGTATCGTCCCGTGGCTATCATGGAACAGATGGCGCGGGCGCGTCGTCCTGTCTGGTGATACCAGACAGAACTCCTGAGGTTTTCAGCGGCGCGGACGTATTCCCCGCGCCCGATCATGGGCAGGGTCGTATAAAAGCCAAGCAGGCCGCTCCCCTTAATGCCCCGCGCCTTGTCCCGGGCGCGGCCCACGCCCATGTTGTAGGCCATGTCCAGCAGGGCATCGGCCCTCACGTTATCACCACCGTTTCGCAGAGTGGCATAAACCGGACAGCGTTGCAGCAGGTCAGCATTGGTCGCCTGCAACTCCCACAGCATGGCCTCCTCAGCCTGCTCCCTGGTCCACGTCATGCCGCGATCGCGCAGAACCAGCAGCAGACTCGCCCCACGCAGCCCACCGCGCTGGACGCGTCCACGTATGTCCTCAAATGGGATGAAACGCGGGTGCGCCTCAAGATTGCTTCCGTATCCGATAGTGCAATAACCTGCCGGACAAAGGTAGGGCCGCAGAAAAAGGCCTTCAAACTCTCGCAGCAACGCCAGATAGGCGTCAGAAAAAGAACATTTCATGGATCCCTCTCATGTTCGGGAGTCGTTTGTCAGAGCCCTGCGGGCTTACAAACAGCAGCAGAGCCAGGATTGGGCCGTACCGCCGCGGGCCATTAACGGCGGCACGGCCTGGAGGAACGAACCGGCGAAAAAAAAAACGGCCCGTCCCGGCAATCATGCCGAAACGGACCGCATCCTGCCCGGAAGGGGTGCACACTGTGCGAACTTTATTCGTCAAAATCCTTGCAGAGTTCCCGCACTTCATCCACACGGATGCGCACGGGGTTGTCCCTTAGACGTACCAGCCTGCCCTCGGCAATGTAGTTGTACACGGTGCGCTCTGACACATTCAGACAGTACGCAGCCTGCTTCACATTCAGAAGATTTCGCCGGGCCAGCATTTCCTGAGGCGTCAGCGTGTACGGTCTGACAGGGGGAACGCCGCTGTACCGGATGGGCAGGGGAAGAGGAAAGCCAGCTGGGCGCTTCAGGGTGCAGTGGTCCGCACAGCCGATGCAGCAGAAGACATCGTCACGCACAAACCAGAACGGCTTGTGCCTCCTGCACAGGAAATAGGGACATCCCAGCTTTTCGTACACGCTGCGGTCCGGTTCGGCATCATACGGCCGCCATCCCTCACGGGTCAGCGTCACGATCTCCTGTATGCGTGTTCTGGACATATCTCCTCCCTAAAACAGTCTGGAAAAAAGTTCTCTCCCTTCGAGGTCCGTCTGGGCACGGCAGGCTGCGCACTCTCTCCGATCCAGTCGGCGGCAGTGGGCGCAGCGGATTTCCTGCAGGGCCACTGCCAGATCTTTCCCTGTCAGCCCTGGGAGGGATGGAGAACCGCTTTCTTCGGAGATGCCCCCGGACAGGGCAGCCCCGATTCGTGCTAACTGAACATCCGTTTTGCCAGGATATCTCCCGGACAAAACCATGTACACCGTGGCCCGTTTCAGTTCCGGGTGCGCCCGGCAAAAAGCATGGATGGATACATGAGATTCCAGAATCCGCTCCCGAAGCCGGTCTGCATAGCTATTCATCGCCTGTGCCTTCGGCTTTCTGCTTTTTGTCAAAAGCCTTTTCCCGACGTTGCAGGTCTGACAGCAGGGTGGAAATCTGTTTCCCGTTCTGCATCCAGACGAACAACTCCACGCCAAAGGCCCGTTTGCAGCGAGTATTAAGGCTGGTCATGGAATACCCCAACTTACGCCAAATAGCCAGAATTTGCCGCTTTTCAGCCGCAAAGGGCATGGAGTCCGTAATCTCTATCCAATCCGGCCGGCCGTGCGGCGTCACACGGCGATTACGGCTTTTGGCTGGCGCGGTATAGGCCACTCCGTAGGTTTCGGTAAAAAGCTGCACCAGCCGGGAGAGCTGGTGGATATTCATATCCTTCCGGCTCCCGACGCCGAACTCCGAACGCAGCAGGTCGCGAAACGCTTCTTCATCCATTTCTGGTAACTGCTTCCGGGCAACCTCTATCTTCCGGTATAGGCCGAGGCGCATCCTGTTTGTGTCCATGACAGCCTCCTTCTTACACAGTCACGCCCACGCAGGGCATGAAAAAAACACTGATCTATTCTTTAGCTGCTCGTCAGGCCCAGAGCGCCACCCCTGGGCGACCACCCCGCCTTTTGGAACAGGCGGGGCGGTTTCGCTTTCGGCCTTATCTGCGGGGTTCTATCTTTTTGAGCTCATCCCTGAGCGGCTTGAAAAGGCTGAATTTTGCTGCCATGCAGGCCGGAATAGTCATGGGGGCGCCCGTGCGCGGGTTGCGGCCCATACGTTCCGCCCGCTGTTTCACGAAAATCTTGCCGAGCCCCGGAAGGGGAACTTCACCTCCCTTTTGCAGTTCCATCAGTGCTACGCTGCGGAGAGCTTCAAAGCAGCGCTCCACGGTATCCCTGGAGATTCCGCTGCTCTCGGCCACGGCCTTTTTGAGTTCAGTCTGGTTCATGATTTACCTCTCTTATATCAGATGCGCTGATACACGAATTCGCGGCTGTATCCGTTCTTTATCAGCAGGTTTCTGGCTCTCGCCGTGATTGCAATGCAAATATCGCTGCGCTGCTTTGGCGTGGCGTTTGCCCATTGCGCTGTACGTGTCAAATTGTCCAGCTCCGTCGGGCCAGGAGGACATTGCTCCCGCAGCACCCTCCGGGCATATTCCAACGCAAATGCTTCAATCTGCGACTTCCTGAATACGGGCTGCACCATGAGTTTCCCCCTGTCCGATCTGCTCTGGCACCGCGTCCCGCCTGATCTCAATGAAGAAGGTGTCTGTCGTCTGACGTTTGAGGCCTACCAGTTCGAGGCGCTCATCCGGCCAGTCCGCGGCCGTTTCCTTGTCCACCTCTTCCTTGATGCGGATGCCGTCCGTGAAGTTATACTGGTGAAGTTTTTCCAGTGTCATCCCTGACGTGATTCCACGCATCTGCACTATTCTGGTGCTGGCCCGGAACCCAATGGTGCCAAAGGCAAGATCAAGGCTCTTGGCTTTGGTAAAGAGGTCCGCCCGGTTCAGCCTGGCGAAGACTGCCACGGCGTCCGCCAGTTCCCTGCGCCGGGCCTGCAGAGGGGCGCTGCTCTGGCTGGCCTGCATCTTGGCGGCGTCTATGGCTTCCTGCATGGAGTGTTCAATAGACTCCAGTTTGCGGTCCAGCGACGCGATTTCCGCCAGCGCCCCTTCCGCCTGCTGGCGGTCATTTACAATGTGTGGATTGGGTTTAATCCGCGCAGCCATCACGCATAGCCTCCCATATATTTTCGTGTGCAAAGGTCTCAGGCTTATCCGGTACGATAAGCGAGGCTTCCATGGTTTCGGCCTGCTCAGCCGCAGCATCCAGCTCCCGCCGGATGACGCGCAAAATATCAGGAGCATCCTTCTGCGCCTGGACGTCTTCCAGAGAAATCCTGATGCTTCGCAACTTTTCAGACAACATACTATTCCTCCACGTTCTCATTTTGGTTGACGGATTTTTCAAACCTGGCCAAAAGAATTTTGGCTGAATTCACGATGACCCGGGCTGTACGCAGCGCGTAGGGGTCGGCGCACAGCATCAGGCGTATGATTGTCGCCGCTGCTGCCCGCTCCTTCTGGAAGGGATCTGCCTCGCGGACTGGCGGGTATGGGGTTTCCGGCGTAGCCTGTGCTTTGCCTGTAGCGCGGAAGAGAACCGCTCTCCTGCTGTTGCGCCCGACCCGTTCGAGAAAACCTTCGCCCTCCAGCCAAGCCACATAACGCAGAATGTGCGTGTAGCTGACGCGGGTCATCAGGGCACAGTCGCTGATAGACCAGCCCGCTTTTGTAGTCCGGACGAAACGCCAGATGATGGTGTGCATCCGGACTCCGCGGGGACGGCGCTGCTCGTCATAGGTGCATACTCCGGGACGCACGGGCTGTATCTCACCATGTCTCTTCATGTCGGCCGCGCGGGAACGCACCACGGCCTGCTCTGCTTCACTGCTCAGTCCCAGAGCCTCATAAACCTGCCGGTAGCTGACTTCACGGCCTCCGTCGCCAAGCGCCCGGATGGCCTTGCGTACCATGTCGGTGGAGATTTTCACGACTGCCCTCCTACTTTCGCCGCCAGGTGTGGGCGGAAAGAGCCGTATCCAGCATGGCCTGATCAACGGTGAAACTGCCGCCCGCCCTGGCGGATTTTTCGAGCAGCAGGCACAGGGTTCGTACCAGCCGGAAGTCTCCCTCTGTTTTCTGGGTAATCTCGGAGGCCAGCGCCAGCGGCACTTCCAGCCCTGCCGCCTGCATGGCGTACATGGCCACTTCCGAGGGTGATATGGGGCCGAACTCCACTTCGTAGGCCACGCGCGACCAGATGCGCCGCCGCTCGGATAGCAGTCCGAAGATTCCTTCCTCGCCTATGAGAATGACAGGGGCACCTGTCATCTCATGGATGTCACGAAGGTCTTCAATCCTGTCGATCTTCAACCTGTCCGCTTCGTCTATAAAAATAGGCTGCCTGTTCTCCTCCAGGAGGGACACGATCAGTTCCTTACAGCGGTTCCCCGTGTGCCGGGGCATATCCATGTTCTTCCCCCTGACTTCGAAAAGCAGGCGCTGCAGGAAGCTGGTCTGGCTCCATCCCTGCCAGACACGCACATACGCGCCGCCACGCTGGATGTGATACCTGTCCGCCGCTACGCTCTTCCCTCGCCCGGCCTGCCCGTAGGCAAGCACGAAGCCCGAGAGGTTGCGCCCGGCACCTACGACTTCGTCCACGGCGTTGTCGAATCTGGTCATAGCCCCAGTCTCAATGATAGTTTCGCGCATCTCGTTCCTCCATAACGCTATGCCTGTGCAGCGCGGGCCTGTTCCCTCGCGTACACCTGGCGCAGCCCGTCAAAATATTTCTTCCAGTAGGTCAGGTATTCCGTGGTCTGTTCCCAGGCCGCCATCCACGCGACATCGTCCGGCACAAGTTCGATGGACTGCTCGAATTTAACGTTGAACAGGTAAGCGTACCGTTCCTGAGAATCCTTCCATCGCTTGAGGGCAGACGGGGTGTAAGCCGGAGCGGCGTTCATGGCCGCGACAGCAGCATCCCTCTGTGCCGCGAACGCCGCCTCTTCCTCTGCAGTGGGAGGCTTCGGTTCAGAGGGCCGCGTTGCAGGTATTGGCTTGGGTTGCAGTTGAGTAACCGACAACACTCGGGCCTGAGCCTCCGGCAGAACATCCGCGTTGAGCATTTTCGTAATACTCGCGAAACTCTGCTTCTTCTGTCCCTGTTTCAGTTCTGCCGCTGCCCGGAAATCCTCCTGCTGCTCCGCCGTGCCAAGCACTCTGGCCACGGGATGCAGGCCGCAGGCAATCCGGTGATGTTCACGATCCAGCGCCTCGCAGAGGAAAGTTCCATCCATTGTGTAGACGAATACGCTGAAGGGATTGAGGTACTCGTCGTAACGCACAAGGACGGGATGGCGTCTTGAAAAGAGTGCCTCGTGCCAGTACAGACGCCCGTTGATGCGAATGCCATCCTTGGTGATGGTCCGCACTTCTTTCTGCATCATCAGCAGGGTCAGGCGCTGCATCTCCTCCGGAGTAAGGCCCGGGCCGCGCCCGGCTTCCATCACCGCTCCTGGTGTTGCACCGTGCAGGTGTGTGCGGAACTGGGGACGGGCCTTGTATTCCTCAAACCAACGGGCTACCTGCAGCTTAGTTTCCTCCAGGGTCAGGGGGCGTGCCCCCATCTTCTCGTACAGCTTGCGGTGCATTTTTTCTCCGCGCATCATGCGGGCTGGCTTGTGGGCAATGTCGTAGCCTGTGTACGAGGGCATCCATACTTCAAGCTCGTGCATGGTCCCGAAGAAACGCTCAACCGGCTTGCTCTGACCGTGGTAGGGCCATGCGTGGATGACCGTGCAGCCGAGGTCGCGGTACAGGCCGAGGAATCCTGCCTGCTCAAAATCCGGACAGCCCTCGAAGAACCGCGCCCGGAAAGCCCTGCCGTTGTCGAGGTAGATGACGCGCGGGAACTTGCCCAGAATGATGCAGCTGCGTCGAAACGCCGCCGATATGCAGGCCGTGTTCTCCGTTGCCATGATCTGCCAGCCCAATGGGCAGTTGCTCGCGCCGTCGTAGAACAGCACAAGCGTCATACGCTTGGGCTTGCCCGTGTCCGGGTCAATGCTTTCGAAGTTCAGGGTGTGACCGTCTGCGATCACCACATCACCCACTTCCACCAGGTTCCAGTTGCGGAGAAGGCTTATGGCGCACTTGTCATTCCATGCCTTTTCTCCTTCGCGGAAGGCCGTCCAACTGTCGAAACACTCAGTCATGTAGGCCTTCGCGAACCGCCTGATGGTGGGGTCGGAGGGCACGAACATCCCCTCCGCCTGAAACTTGCGCTGCACTTCCCGCACACACTGGCTGATGGCCGGGGCGTTCGGATTCAGAACGTGCCCCAGGATGATATGCTGGTGCCGCTCCGTCAGCAGCGTACGCCCCCGATGAGCTACACCGCGCCTGTCCGCAAGAATCAGCACACTCCCGGCTCGCTCCTGCTTCACCTTCCAGCGTTCCAGAGTCTGCCAGGATACAGGACCGATTTCCTCCAGCAGCTTCGGCCACACTCCGGCACGGTAGGCTTCCACAAATGCCGCTTTCTGTGCCTTGGTTGCACCGTTTTTGCGCTGCCATACAAGGTACTGCCGCAGCAGGTCCGCCCGCGCCAGCGCCTTGTAGCGCTTTTTGTCGTCCAGTATGGCCGGGGTCGTGACAGATGAAAGCTGCTTTTGGGGCAGAGATTTCTCTTCGCCTAAGGCCTGCTTCTCCTCCGCGGCACGGATGGCTAGCTGTGTTTCCTCCGGCATGGAGGAAACAAGCCATTCCTTGCCGCCACCGCGTCCTGCGCGTTCTTGGTTTTGCCATTTTTCTCGTTTGGCACGCCGAATGATTGAGGAAGCAAAGGAGAGTTCAAGCAAGGGCATTAGCTCTTTTGTTGTGTAGGCTTCCTTGAGCGCCATAGCAACCGCCTATGCCACATCTTTTGCGCGGCGTGGGTCAAACAAAAGCCGTTCAGGAATACCGAAAAAACGGAGCGCATCTAGCACGCGAGGACTATGTCGATAACCGTTCATCGTGGCGGATACGGTTTGCGGCGTCACACCGGCAGCTTCCGCCACATCCACAAAATTTTTGCCTTTGTTGTCGAGAAGCCGCTGTATCTCTCTCTTCGCATCGGCGCGCCCTCGACCATAGGGTTGCAGTTTGCTCATGGAACACCTCCATTTGAGCCTGAAAGTTGCCATTGCTAAAACGGGGGCGGCCTGATATGGCTGATTTGTCACGTTCTTTTTCAACCGCCCGCAAACTTCTTTTGCGTTAAATTTTGCGCAAAGTCAACAAAATACTGCGCAAAATTTAAAAAATTACAAATTTTGAATTTTGCGAGCAAAACGAATGGGTTACGAGTTATCCTACGCAAAACTTTGCGCAAAACTTTGCAACCCGAAAGCTTTGCGCCATGAAGGATTTATCAGAACGTTTAATCGCCCTCCGCGCCGGCTCTTCACGCCGTGAGTTCGCTAGGAAACTGGGGATCACAGAGAGCACACTGCGCAACTATGAAAAAGGTGCTTCGATTCCAGATGCGCAATTTTTAGCTGAAATATGTAAAAAATTGCAAATTTCACCAGAGTGGATGTTATTAGGTTCGGGGTCTATGCACGCAACAGAGTCTGTTTATGAACAAACAGCCACACTCTGTGAGAGCTTGCAAGGCGAGTGTCAACGCTGCTCTAAATTAGAGCGCGACTTAGACGTTGAGAAGAAAGAACGCCGCGAGTTAGCAGTGGACAACCGCAGGCTTTACAGAGAGAAAGAAGAGCTTCTGCGTGAGAATAGTGCTCTACGGGAGCAACTTGCCCGGCTGGAAGCTGCCTCCACAAAAAAATCCCCTCAACGATGCGCGGAAATGGATGGGGATGGGGTTCATGACATACGATCCGCAGTTGAAACTCTTCCTCATTGTGCTGAGAAGCGTGCCATAGCCTCAAAGTAAGAGACCGCCCCTGTACACCATGTGATGCAACAGGGGCGGTCTTATTCTCAGTAGCCTGGTGGGGGTGTCGTTCTCAACTTGCGTGACGAACTGGCCGGAAAATCGGCCTTCGTTCTCAAACCTTTCTTGTGGCATTTTTTCGCGGGCGGTCAAGTGTCAGGCCCGCGCCAGTCAAGGGAGAGTCGCCTATTGGTCCAGCAGGATCGGCTCCATCCCTCAGTCTCATCTATCGTGACCCCCTACAGCCTTGTCTTCGGCCACATCGTAGAAGTTCAGGTTCTGGAAGTTCTGCAGGCTGGCGGCGTCGATCTGGCCGTATACGTTGAAGGTGTTGCCGGTGAACACGTCGGAGGACGAACCGCCGCTTTTGCCGCCATAGATGTCGGATCCGGTGAAACGGGCGCTGTCGTACAGGGTCACCGTGTTGTTTGTGGCCTTGCCGTCATCGTAGCCGCCGACCATTTCGGCGTTCACTGTGCCGCCCTTAACCGTGATCACGTTGCCTGTGGCGCTGCCGAGTGCCGTGTAGCCGCCGTACAGGTGATCGAGAACAGTACCGCCCTCAACGAGCACTTCGTTGCCGGCTGCGTCGCCTGAAAGCGTATAACCGGCTGTCACGCCCTTGCTGACTGTGCCGTCGACGTAAATGAAGTTGCCGCTGGTTTCGCCATTGCTGTTCCAGCCGCCGTAGACGCTGCCTCCGACCGTGCTGCCGCTTTCTATCCGTACTTTGTTCTGGGAGGCGCTGCCCGGATTGCTGTCGTCATTGCCTTTGACCATACCGCCGTAGACGTCGCCGTCAACACGGCTGCTGCCGGAAACAGAGACGCTGTTCCCTGTCACATCGCCGATGCCAGAATCATAACCGCCGAATACCGAGCCGCTGACGACCGTGCCTTCAGAAAGACTGACGGTATTATTCAAGCTGTCACTGGTTCCGGAATCGGTGCCGGAGCTGTAATCAAAAGAGCCTCCGTAGACACTGCCGTTCACTGTGCCTGCGGAGATGTCCACGAGGTTATTTTCAACATTGCCCGTTTGCGCGTCCAGGAGCCCGCCGTAGACATCGCCCTCAACACGGCTGTTCCCGGAAATAAAGACTTTATTCCCTGTCACATCGCCGATACCTAAATTATAACCGCCATATACCGAACCTGGACGATCAGGGGAGAATTCTGATTTTGTGATGACCGTGCCTTCAGAAAGGATGACGGTATTATTCCTAATATCGCTGTTTCCTGTACCGGAGAAGTATTCAAAGGCGCCTCCGTACACATTGCCTTCAACTTTGCCCGCAGAGATATTCACGTGGTTCTCTTCAACAATGCCTGTTGGCACGCCCAGGAGTACACCGCCAACCACTTCGTAACCGGCGAAAGCGTTGTTGAGATTCACGGTATTATACTGGACTGTCCCTGTCCCCCGACCTTCCGTGATCACACCGCCATAGAGCCCGCTTTCCACACGGCTGCCGGATGATACGGTTACTTCGTTGTGAAGCACATTCTGATTTGTCGAAGAGTTCCCTGTGGAATGGCCGCCAGCGACATCATAACCGACATGGGCTCCTTCAGACAGCTCTACGATATTATGGGAGGAATCGAGCGTGCCATGGCCGCCATAGACCCTGCCCTGAATGAAGGCATTGGAACCGGACACCGTCACCTGATTGTAACTGGATTCGCCGCTCTCTGTGTATCCTGCGTACACGCTGCTGCCGATGCTGTCTTTATTGACAGTGCTGTCTCTAATCGTGCTGTCGATGATGGTCACGCTGCTGTAATTGGCCGCACCCCCGACTTGGTGTAACCGCCGTAAACACTGCCAGTCACGGAACTCTCCGTGATGGTCACCTTGCTACGCGTGTCATCATCGATTCCGCCAGCCTGACCTTTTTTCGTAAAGCTCGCGTAAACATCCTTTGGAGCAGAAACATCAGAGAGGGAAACCTCATTGCCTGTGGCGTTGCCATTTTCGGTATAGCCTGCGTACAGATTGTCGGTAAACGTCGTCCCGTTGGAAAGGGATACCTTATTGTTTGAAGCCTCCCCGGATTTCGTGTCGCCTCCTCTAACTTTGCCTGAGACCTTAACATTGTTCAGATCCACCGTGTTGGAAGAAGCACCTGTGGTTCCCTGACCGCCGTAAACGTCCCCGCCGACCTTGCTGTCTTTTCCGTTCACTTCACTGCCGTCAGCCACGCCGTCAGACGTGAAGCCGCCGTAAACGCTAGTCGTCACCGAGCTGTTGTTAGAGAGCTTTACCGTGCCGCCAGCCTGACCTTTTTTCGTAAAGCTCGCGTAAACATCCTTTGGAGCAGAAACACCAGAGAGGGAAATCTCATTGCCTGTAGCGTTGCCATTCTCAGTATAGCCTGCGTACAGATCGCCGGTGAACGTCGTCTTGTTGGAAAGGATTATCTGGTTGCCAGAAGCGCCTCCGGATGTCGTCTTACCGCCTCTGACTGTGCCAGAGACCTGAACATTATTCAGATCCACTTTGTTGGAGGAAGCGCCTGTGGTTCCGCGGCCGCCGTAAACGTCCCCGCCGACCTTGCTGTCCGATCCGGTCACTTTACTGCTGTTAGCCTGCCCTTTTGCCGTATAGCTCGCGTAAACATCCTTCGGAGCAGAAACAACAGAGAGGGAAACTTCGTTGCCTGTAGCATTGCCATTATCGGTATAGCCTGCGTACAGATTGCCGGTAAACGTCGTCCCGTTGGAAAGGGATACCTTATTGTTTGAAGCCTCCCCGGATTTCGTGTCACCTCCTCTAACTTTGCCTGAGACCTGAACATTGTCCAGATCCACAGTGTTGGAAGAAGCGCCTGTGGTTCCCTGACCCCCATAAACTTCCCCGCCAACTATGCTGTCCGTTCCGGTTACAGAATTTGAGTTTGCTGTTCCTTCGTTTGCATAGCCACCAACCAGATAACCGGTAACGGCGCCTTCTGACAGAATCACTTTGTTGGAAGAAGCATCATTGGTAGCATAGCCGCCATATACTGTCGATTCAACATCTCTGCTTCCTGATATTTTCACAGAATTGGAATTGGCAGTACCAGTATATGCATACCCGCCTGCTACATAAGGAGTCTTAACGTTGCCCCCTGACACCTCCACGACGTTATTGGAAGTAACTCCGCTCCAAGTAAAGCCACCGACAATACCTTGAGCAATATTAACAGCGCTGCCTGTAAGTATCACGGTATTGAAACTGGCAGTACCAGAACCTGCATACCCGCCTGTAAGGGATGACTGCGAGTCCTCATCACTCTGGACTGTGCTCGAATTCAATTCTATTCTATTTTCAGAAGCGTTTCCATTGTTGGTATAACCACCGTAAATCCCAGAAGAATGTGGTTTGATCGTGCTGCCTGTAACAAACACCTTATTTCTCTGCGCGTGGCCCTGAAGCGTTAGACCACCGGCGAGTCCTCCATCAGAAGTTGTTCCGTTGGAAAGGGATACTCCGCCAATATGGCTATTCTGTACTATCACGATGTTATCTGAGGTAGAATCTTTTTCGGTGTCTTTGTTATCGCTATGGCCGCCTTGCAGGATACGACTTACAATCGAACCCTCTATATTCACGGTATTTTCGTGTGCACCGCCTACGCTTTCACCCCCAAATACATCTCCGTAAACAGTAGCGTTTGTGGCAGTAACAGAGCTGTTCGTAGCTGTTCCAATTGAAGCCAAACTACCGGACACGAACCATTGGTTCTTGTTAGAGCTATTTCCAATAGTTACGCCGCTTTGTATTGTCGTATGCCCTTCAATCGCATTTCCTGTTTTTGCCCAATTAGATGTAAGGTACCATTTACTGCCACTTACTGCTTTATCTGCCACGGATTGATCAATAACGAGCTGGCCGCCATCAACCGTACCACCTGTATCTACGCCTATTTTATTGTAAAGAACGTTTTTATCGTCAGGTACAGGCGGATCATCGGCAAAAGCTATCTCGCAGGGAACCAGCGTAAGCCAGGCTGCGGAGGCACAGATCAGCCATGGCATGCTTTTCATTGCCCTGTTCATAAAACGCCCTTCATGTTTATCAGCGTTCAGGGATACCTTGTTCATACCGCTGAGTTTTCTAAAGCCTGATTTCTTCTGATTTCGCATAGTGTTCCCCACTGATAAATTTGAAGAAGGTCGGGTACAAAGAGAATTGGTCTCTGGTAAAGTACGAGTTCCGGATTGTAGGAAAAAATAGTGTAATTCCTGAATATTTGGTGCTCTGAACTTTAAAAATATAGTCTAGTAGTTAACTATTAACCATCTTTAGGTTTTTTGTAAACAGGAATTACTATTAATTAGATAGCAACAGGAAATGAGATTTTGAAAAAGCAAATACGGATTTTTAAAGGTTTCACAAAAATAATTAGTCCGTTACTTATGAATTTTAGAAGACTTGTTTCGTTTATATTCAGACAAAATAAAAAAAGTTTGTAAAATCACTCAGTAATGAAAAAGAATATTATGATACAACAAGGAAGTTTTTATAAAGGCATAAATTTTTTGTTTTGTTTTTTCGAGTCGCTATAATGTATTGATGCTACTCCCCATGCCCGTTGTAGAAGCAGACATTGAAATTTTCTGAGGGAGCTGCACAGATTCGTTTTTTATGCCGAACAGAACAAAAATGTATCGAAAAACAGAACATGATCCAGCAGACAACTTTTCCACTTCCAGGGTATCCCCAGCCCCGTATCTTTCAGAAGGTTCCCATGCTGGATCCAGAAAAAGCGCATGCCCGCTCCGGATTCCGGAGCGGGCATGCGCTGAAAGGAGTTAGAGTGGGATTCAGAGGGAAGCTTAGAAGTCGTACCTGACCTGGAGGTGCCCTGTCACACCCTCACGCTTCTCGCCAAAGTATCCCGTGGTGCCGAGTATGAAGGAGAAGTCGGAATCGGCAGCGGGTTTGAAGAACACGCCTGCTTCGGCAATGGCTGTATCACCCCTGAGATCAGTGGAAGGAACATCGTATCCGTAGATGCTGCCGGTGCTTTTGGCATCGAACTGGTGTTCCCAGGCGCCGCCCAGGTACCAGCTGAAGGTTTCATCCTTCTTAAAGTTGAGACGGGCGCCGGTGCGCACGCGGCTCGAGTAGATGTCATCGAACTCAAACTGCTGGCCGCAGATCGTGCCGTCGTCTCCCCACAGGTGGCCCCAAAAGTATTTAGCGTACACGTCAGCCGTCACATTGTCCGTCACATCCCACATATAGCCGAGGCCGCCGTGGGCGGTGAGGTAGGGGGCGCGGCCATCCCAGTCTGCCGTCTGTCCGTCAGACTGAATATCATGGCTCTGCCAGTCGCCCATCATGAGGCCGTAGCGGATGGAGCCCTCGGCGTACAGGCCCTTCAGAAGATCCCTGTTCAGGAAGACCTTCGCCAGGGCGCCGGCGCCGTAATAGTAGTCGTGCCCCTCGCTGTCTATGGACCTGCTGTCATCCGGCTCGTACTCGGAGTGGAAACGGCTGAGGCCGGTTTCAAAGAAGACGCCGGCGAGGTAGCCCACGGGACCGATTTTACACTGGCGGGCGATGCCGGCCAGCATGTTGCCGTAGCTCATGTCAAAGGTCGTTCCGGCCTTGTAGGTTGAGTAGCCGCCGTTCACGGCTACGAAGGCCTTGGCGCCGCAGGGCTCACCCGGCAGGCACTGGCTGGCCTGGAGCGCGCGGTCAATGCCTTCGCCGGCTACAAAGTCAGCGCCTTCGTCCATGAGAGCCGCGCTGGCCTGGCGGGAAGCCGTGAATTCTTCTGTTTCGCTGTTGGCCTCAACGGGAGCGTCCTTCTTCCAGCGGGCGATGAGATCCTGTCCGTTCTTGATGAAGTAGTCCACCTCAAACGTCAGGAAGCCCTTCGTGAGCGTCTGGGATTTCGTCATGCCCGTCGATCCGGTGGCGTTGTCCATGGTTCCGTCGTTGGCTACGATCCCAGAGTAGGGGACGTAAGAGCCGTCGGGACCGATGGTGACCACCGTGTCGCCGTTCACGTAGAGGTTCGTGCCGGTGTAGCTCGACGAGGCCGTCGGAGTATGGATCAGAACGTATTCCTCAGCGATATCGCCTTCCTGATTCCTGAGGTTCCCGATGAATACGTTGGTCATGGAACCCTTTCCGTCACCGATGACGGCGGACCGGGAGAGGTCCACGCTGGCCTTGTCTTCGGCCACATCGTAGAAGTTCAGGTTCTGGAAGTTCTGCAGGCTGGCGGCGTCGATCTGGCCGTATACGTTGAAGGTGTTGCCGGTGAACACGTCGGAGGACGAACCACCGCTTCTGCCGCCATAGATGTCGGATCCGGTGAAACGGGCGCTGTCGTACAGGGTCACCGTGTTGTTTGTGGCCGTGCCGTCATCATAACCGCCGACCATTTCGGCGTTCACCGTACCGCCCTTAACCGTGATCACGTTGCCTGTGGCGCTGCCGAGTGCCGTGTAGCCGCCGTACAGATGGTCAAGAACAGTACCGCCCTCAACGAGCACTTCGTTGCCGGCGGCGTTGCCTGAAAGCGTATAACCGGCTGTCACGCCTCCGCTGACTGTGCCGTTGACGTAAATGAAGTTGCCGGTGGTTTCGCCATTGCTGTTCCAGCCGCCGTAGACGCTGCCTCCGACCGTGCTGCCGCTTTCTATCCGTACTTTGTTCTGGGAGGCGCTGCCCGGATTGCTGTCGTCATTGCCTTTGACCATACCGCCGTAGACGTCGCCGTCAACACGGCTGCTGCCGGAAACAGAGACGCTGTTCCCTGTCACATCGCCGATGCCAGAATCATAACCGCCGAATACCGAGCCGCTGACGACCGTGCCTTCAGAAAGACTGACGGTATTATTCAAGCTGTCACTGGTTCCGGAATCGGTGCCGGAGCTGTATTGAAAAGCGCCTCCGTAAACGCTGCCTCCAACTGTGCCAGCGGAGATGTCCACGTGGTTATCTTCAACACTGCCTGTTTGCGCGTCCAGGAGCCCGCCGTAGACATCGCCATCAACACTGCTGCCGGAAACAGAGGCGCTGTTTCCTGTCACATCGCCGATGCCAGAATCATAACCGCCGAATACTGAGCCGCTGACGACCGTGTCTTCAGAAAGGCTGACGGTATTATTCCTGATGTCGCTGTTTCCGGGATCTATGGCGAGGCTGTATTCAAAGGCGCCTCCGTAGACACTGCCTTCAACTGTGCCCGCGGAGATATTCACGGCGTTATTTTCAACATTGCCTGTTGGCGCGTCCAGGAGCACACCACCGCCGACCACATCGTAACCGACGGAGGCATTGTTGAGATTCACGGTATTATATTGGACTGTCCCCAGGCCTTCCGTGATCACGCCGCCATAGAGCCCGCCTTCCACACGGCTGCCGGATGATACGGTTACTTCGTTGTAAAGCACATTCTGGCTGGTCGCAGAGTCTCCCGCGGAATGGGCGCCAACGACATCATCACCGACATAGGCACCTTCAGACAGCACCACGGTATTATAAGAGGTATCGAGCGAGCCGTAGCCGCCATAGACCCTGCCCTGGATGTAGGTATTGGAACCGGACACCGTCACCTGGTTGTAACTGGATTCGCCGCTCCTTGTGTATCCCGCGTACACGCTGCTGCCGATACTGTATTCATTGACAGTGCTGTCACTAATCGTGCTGTCGATGATGGTCACGCTGCTGTTATTGGCTGTACCCGACTCGGTGTAACCGCCGTAAACGTCGTCTGTGATCGTGCTGTCCGAGATCGTCACAGTGCCGCTTGCATTTCCGCTCAGCGTATAACCTGCGCGGACGCTGCCCGGGGCGGTAATCCCGGATAGAGTCAGTGCATTGCCGGTGGCGTTACCATTTTCGGTATAGCCTGCGTACAGATCGCCGGTGAATGTCGTCCCATTGGAAAGGGTTACCGCATTATCCGAAGCGTCTCCGCTGTCAGTATAACCGCCGGATACGCTGCCCGTAACCTGAACATTATCCAGATCCACTGTGTTCGAGGAAGCGCCTGTGGTTCCCTGCCCACCATAGACACTGCCGCCGACCTTACTGTTCGTTCCGGTTACTTTACTGCCGTCAGCAACGCCGTCATGCGTGAATCCACCGTAAACGTTATTCGTCACCGAGCTGTTAGAGAGCGTCACAGTGCCGCCAGCCTGACCTTCTGTCGTGTAGCTCGCGTAAACATACTGGGGGGCGGTAACATCGGAGAGGGATACTTCGTTGTCTGTAGCGTTGCCATCCTCAGTATAGCCTGCGTACAGATTGCCGGTGAACGTCGTCCCGTTGGAGAGGGATACCTTATTGTTTGAAGCCTCCCCGGATGTCGTATCGCCTCCTCCGACACTGCCCGCGACCTGAACATTGCTCAGGTCTACAGTGTTGGAAGAAGCGCCTGTGGTTCCATACCCGCCGTAAACGTCCCAGCCAACAGTGCTGTCCGTTCCGGTCACGGAATTTGAGTTTGCCGTTCCCTGGTAGGCATAGCCGCCATAAAGGGAAATCGCAGCGCTGCTGCCTGACAGAATCACAGTATTGGAAGAAGCGTCAGCGCTGGCATAGCCGCCATATACTGTCGGTGCAACAGAGCTGTTTCCTGATATTGTTACAGTATTGGAATTGGCAGTACCATAAGCCGCATACCCACCTGCAACGGGCCAATAGCCCTGAACCGTGCTCCCTGAAAGCACCTCCACGACGTTACTGGTAGCATTCCCGCGCAAAGTGTGGCCACCGTAAACACCTTCGTAATCAGTAACAGTACTTCCTGTGAGTGTTACCGTATTGCTCTGCACATTGCCATAGTTTGTAAAGCCGCCAGCGACCGCCCGGCCGACGCTGCTGTTGAGCAGTATCACCTGGTTGCCGGATGCCGAATCGTTATCAGTCTGATTGTCATCGCACCGGCCACCGTACACGTAACGGGTAATTGTCGTACCCGTTGCCGTCACGGTATTGTCAAGCGCGCCCCCGGCGCCATCGCCACCAATTATGTCTCCGTAGACAGTAGCGTTTGTAGCAGAAACAGAGCTCAGATTGGCTAAACCATTCGGAGCATAGCTGCCAACGGCGTACCACACATGGTCTGTGGAACTCTGTCCGATTATCGCGCCATCGGGCAGCGTCGTCTGACCATCAACGGCGCTGCCAGCAGCAGCCCAGTTGGCAATGACATACCAGACCGTTGTGGTATCAACGCTGGAAATGGAGAGCCTGCCGCCTCTGATAGTAGCTCCTGCTGTTTCGCCTTTTATGTCGTACTTGGTATTTGTATCAGTAAGCGGCGGGTTCGGGTCAGCGGCAAAGGCCAGGCCGCAGGGGAACAGGGCAAGCCAGGCTGCGGAGGCGCTGATAAGCCATGGCGTGTGCTTTACTGCCTTGCGCAAAAGATGCCTGTTTTCCAGATATCCGGTCGATTTCTCGTTTTCAAACTTAAAGAGATTTTTTCTCCTATTGCGTCTTTCGAATCTCGTTTTTTCCTGATTTTGCATAACATAAACCCTAAATAAACTTGAGAACTGGCCTGATGATGAGGATCGGCCAAAAAGAAACACCAGGTTCGTCCAGCAGAGAGAAATATGTGTGTATTTCCTGCTACTTAACAACCATGGGCAGCCAAAATCACAGTCACAAGCTTGGGTATTACCATATTTTTGGGGATAGTAAACAGGAAGCATTCTCAATTAAGTAAACGAAAATCCAACCCGTGGAAAAAGAGAAAAGTCTCTTTTTTCAGATAGATGAATGGAAAACACGAAGATTTATTCCGAATTATGGAATAGCGATGTAATTTATTTTAATATAATAGGAAATATTTTTACTCGCTCGAAATTAAAAAATTATATAATTATATAATAGTACAATACAATTAAAAACTATTATATTTTTACACAAGTATCCAAAAATAAGAATTTATTTTTAGGATTTATGTTATCAGCAACACTTATTTTGCGGATTTTTTTTGCGCTTTTTTAAAAATTTTTTCGTAATACTCCATACTAAATATTACAATTTTGTTCTATGTAATCTTTATATGCATGTATAAAAAATATTTATAAAGATAAAAACCTATGAAGTAATAGTGGTCAAGATTGAGCGGGCAGTGGGGGAAACGTCGTGTTTTTTATATACAAAACACGACAGAAGAAGGGATGCAGGAGGGCCGGAAAACGCTCTGAGGGGACAAAAAAGGAGGGGGGTGCGTGTGCGATTTCTTCGCACACACAATGGAGAAAGAGTGAAAGGGCAAGGGGGCTTTAATGTGCGGAAAGGGACGGCAGCCAGGAGTTTTCAGACCATGAACGTCGTCTGGTCAGAGCGATTTTGCACGGGGAAAGCGTGTGGATACCGTTTCATGGACACATGTCGGGGTGGGGCTTCAACAGCCGCAATATCATCAGATGGCCGTCAGCCTTACCGGCGGTGCACAATGGCGGCGGATTTGCCGTGCCGGCCATGGGAAGCCAAAGGAGGGGCGCTGCGAAGGCTGCGGCCTGCAACGGAGCCGCAGCTTATCGTGGTATCGGAATCCGGCAATCCGCAAGGACTCACTTTGGTGATTTTGCTGCGGTAACGAACAGGGGCGGGCTGGGAACATGAAAAAGGAGCGGGCTGGGGAATCAGGAGAGGAAAGAGAGAGGAGGGAAGCATGGAGAGAGAAATGTGTTTATCATAAAAAATAGTGAGCGAGTCAAAAAAGTATAAAAAGCCGTCTGACGGGATAAACAGAAGAACATTGCTCCAGAGTCCATTCCGTCAGCTCTCAGTCACGGGACAGTTTCCGGAGCAATGAAAGGAGGGCCGGGATCAGGCGGAGAGGTGGCTTGGCCCTTCCAGGCGGAAGGGATCAGGATTTCCGGAAACCGGATTCAGGGCTATTCCGCAGCAGTTCGACTTCTTCCGGCGTCAGTTCGCGGACAGCACCGGCAGCGAGATTACCGAGCCTGAGAGGGCCTTCGGAGATCCGGCGCAGCCTGAGGATGGTGAGGCCCACATCACGGCACATGCGGCGAATCTGCCTGTTGAGGCCCTGATGGAGCGTGAAGGTGAGGGCGGTATTGCCACGGGGCGTGGAGCCGGCAGTGATTTTCACAGGAGCCGTTCTGTCTCCTTCGGCGAGCACCATTCCGCGCCGCATGATATCGAGCGCTTCTTCTGGAGCATTCCCACGAACAAGAACTTCATAAGTCTTTCCCCGGCTGCAGCTCGGATGCATAAGCTGCTGGGCGAGGGGGCCGTCGTTGGTCAGAATGAGGAGTCCTTCAGAAAAATAGTCCAGGCGGCCGACAGGGTAGAGGCGCAGTCCGCGAAACTTCTTCGGGACAAAATCAAGGACGGTTTCGCGTCCCTGGGGATCGGAGGCAGTGGAGACCACCTGCACGGGCTTGTTCAGCATAAGATAGACATGCTCCTGAGCGTGCCCGAGAGGTTTGCCATCCACCGTAACAGAGTCGCGGGGGGTGACGCGCATGCCGGCTTCGGCAGGGGCGCCATTGACGCGGACACGTCCCTGGGCGATGAGTTCATCCGCTTTGCGGCGGGAGCAGATGCCGGATTGGGCAATAACCTTATTGAGACGGAGAGTTTCTTCCATTAATTGCTGCCTCCATATCCCCATATGGTGGACAATGAAGCAGACTCCGTCAAGGTGTCAGAGAGTGCTGAGCCCCCTCTTTGGATATTTAAAGTTTACATAATTACCATTATGGGACATTTAAATATACCACTCTTATCCTTAACTATATAGACAAAAAACTGATCTGCCTCAAGATTCCATGACGCCGCTGTCGCCGTTTCCCATGTGGAATTTTTTATTTTTCCATATGAAGGATGCGTTCTTTTTTCTCCTGGGGTGCAGGAGATGTCTCCGGACATCCAGCCGCATTGCATACACCTCCCATCTCGAGGGATGGCCATCCCTGCAGAAGTTCTTTTCCGCATCCGCCCACCCTGCCCTTGTAAGGTTCTCCTCCTCTCTCCTTTCCTTCTCCTGGAGAAACTCCGTTTTGGGTTATAACCCAACAAAAGTTTGATGCGTCAGCCCTGCCCGACAGCGCGAAATCTCTTGAAAAAGAGTAACTAATTCTGTAAATTACGACAGTTGGTAATGGCCAACATAAACAAAAAGGAGGTGTTCTATGGCTGAATCCGACAGCAGAGAAATTGCCGCTTTAATTGCCAAAGAATGCAAAAAAAAAGGCATCTCCTATAATAATACAAAAATTCAGAAACTTCTTTATTGCTGTTATGGGGTTATGCTCGCGTGGAAAAATGCCCGTATTTGCGATGAATACCCCCGCTTATGGCCGTACGGCCCTGTATTCCCTAAAGTGTTCAACTATATCCATAAATATGGAGATATCGCTAACTTTTCTACAGACATCAGCAAAGTTTCAACTCCTGAAAATAAAGAAGTGATAGAAAGTGTTTTGAATGCTTTTGGGAAATATGATGCAACGTCTCTGTCCTCATGGTCCCATACTGAAGGTTCTCCATGGGATAGAGCAAAACAGGAAAACGCGAATTGGAATAGTTTCATCCCAGATGAATACATAAAAGACTACTTCCAGAAAAAGGTCCTAAAAAATGCCTGATGACCAGCCAATTCTTGAGTTGGAAACAGCTGGGCTTATTCCCGATTCCAATGGGGATAACCACGGAAAAGACCCAGATGAAGAAGGCGCAATACTAATAAAAAAACTTGAACAGAGAGAAAAACGTTTTGTTTATTCAGAGCGCCTAATCATATTAGGTTCTCTTGTCGTTCTCTGTCTCGCCATCCTCATTGTTTATGTTTTGCATCTCATACTGCCGGCAAGTTGGCGCTGGCTCACAGAGGTAGAAGTCGACACGATAAAGAACATCTCTCTCTCAGCCTTTGGTGGTCTGATAGGGACATTAGCCACAAATTATTTTTTGAAAAAATGAAAATTATCTTTTAAGGCTGGAGACTCGGTAGCCTCCAGCCTTAAACTGACTAAGCGGCAGTTGAACGTTTCTGACAGCCCGGAGTTCGCCCGGTTCCAGGGCTTTCAACATGTGTACGCCCTTGTGGGGCAGAGCGCTCTCTGAGCTGTTAGAAACTTGCTTGGGAAATACTTTGCGGGGCATGACTTTGAGCTATTTTGAAGCAGCGGACGAAATTCTTCTGACAAGGATAACGTCCAGAATTTTTCGTACATTTTTTTGGGGCTCGCTCGGTCAAGTTCTCCTCTGCCTGAAATCCGGTCATCATGGGAGGCTTTCGCGCACCCGCGGTCCGGATGTTTACCCTG
>ERZ856578.1256-NODE-1256-length-48908-cov-6.339764_pt1 | contig 48908 bp, 41 predicted proteins | sample MGYA00514384_ERZ856578 | MGnify/ENA primary metagenome ERZ856578 (study PRJEB29103, sample SAMN06111958) | human gut metagenome | biome: human gut; feature: ankylosing spondylitis patient; material: healthy_person | host: Homo sapiens | place: China:Hangzhou...
CATTCTAATGTGATTTTTGCGATGCTCTATGGCGTTGCTCGTTACGCTGTCGCCTAAATTTATTTAGGACAATATTGATGGATTATAGATAAATATTAGCAGATCAGCGTTCCGAACTGGACAATCTCGAATTGTCAGCTCTGGTGCCGCGTATAGAAGAGGGCCAAATCAATCTTAAGAGTAAGCTCGCCCAAATTGTAACAGGCGTACGAAGAAATGGTAAATTACCGAATCATATCTTCTTCGCGAGGTGCCCATGTTTTCTTATAAGCCGGTTGGTCGTCAAAGAATACGGAAGTATTATGCAATCGATGTCGCATTCATCTCAAATCATGAGTATTCATTCGGCTCCACCGGATATGGATGGCGACTTGAGAATGTCGTTGCTCTTGAATTGATGCGACGGATGAATCCGGAGTCCGATCAGTTATACTATCTTAAGAAGCATAAGGCCTACGAGGTCGATTTTGTTGTAGTGAGGAGTGGCAGGATTGACGAGCTCATTCAGGTCTCCTATGATTTCTCTAACCCCTCTCAAAAACTCTACAAGCGAGAAATAGGTGGGCTTGTCAAAGGCTCGGAAAGCGTTAAGTGTGACAACCTGACACTTATAATCATGGAGGGGACACCCGAAGTTAAAACGGTGGAAGGCAAAAGAATCAAAATCGTAAAGGCCTCCGACTGGCTTTTAGGCTGCGAATGATTATACAATCAGATCTCAAATAAACAAGACAGGCAAAAGACGGTCAACCGGGCATTTTTGTAGTATTGCATTTGCTCTTGGATTTTACAGACTGGGAGAGACCGGGAGGGGGGTAGAAAAAAAATTAAGGCCGACACGGTGGTGTCGACCTTACTGCGGATGGTGCCCAGAACAGAACTCACATTATTTCTTCCTATTTCTTCCAATTACATCCTAAATATACAGTATAACAACGCCTTACAAATATGTTAAAGTTATTACTGGGCACTAAAATGAGGTAGAAAGTAAAAAATTTGCCCGTAGATTTGCCCGTAAAAATTATTGTTTGTAAATTTGCACATCGAAGATTTTCAACCTCAAAAGCGCTGTTAATTATGGCATCCTTCCGATTCGAGCTTAATGATAAGCCGACCAAAAACAAAACGTATGTGATCTATCTGCGTGTGACCGTGAACGGGAAACGTAAGAAAATCAAAACCAATATTGAATTATCTCGTCCTTCTGACTTCAACGCGAAATGCAAGGGCGAGAATTGGGTGCGCGGCAGTGTGCGCGACGCAAAAAAGCTGAATGCTGAACTTGCCGACATCTTGGCTAAAGCTAAAGAAACGTATAAAGAGTTGGATAAATCCGGTGAAGTCTCAACTGTTGCTATCGCCCGTGAGATGAACACGGAGGTTGTAGTGCCGTCATTCATGACGTTTGCGCGAGAACGTGCTCAGATGATTTACGACAAGGGCAGTTGGCGCAACTGGCGTAAGTATTGCGGACTCATCAACAAACTTGATGCATTCCGAAAAAAACGCCGTATGGCTGATATTACAATCGAAGACCTGACGGTTGACCTGTTAACAAAGTTCGACAACTTCCTCCATAAGTGGGAGAACGAAAAGGAGAAAGGCAAATTGCTCCACCCAAACACAATTGAGGTGCAGTTCAATATATTTCGCACATTGGTCAACCGTGCCATTGAATGTGGCATCATGGACGCTTCAAAGAATCCGTTCCTTGTTTTCAAATATCATGGCGTCAAGACCGAAAAGGAAAAACTGGAACCGGCTGAGATGGACCGCATCATCGATTTGGAGTTGGAAGAAGGCTCACTTATCTGGCATGTCAAGAATTATTTCTTGTTCAGCTACTATTGCGCCGGTATTAGAGCGGCTGACTTGATTCAGTTGCGCTGGCGCAATATTACGGAATCGGGCCGCCTTCATTATCAGATGGGTAAGAACCATAAGGACCGAGACCTTATACTCGTGCCTCAAGCAGTTGAAATTCTTAAACATTATCATCATGACGGCGTCAAGTCTGACGAGTATATCTTTCCACTGCTCGACAATGACGCGCTGTATGCAAAATATGTTACATTGGCCGATAAGGACAGAATGAAACCCGAACTGGTGCATGAACTTTACCGTCATGTGTCGGCAAAGAATGCGCTTATAAACAAGTATCTGAAAAAGATTGCCGATAAGGCTGAGGTCACGACCAATCTAACTATGCACATGAGCCGTCATGCCTTTGCACATATAGCGCAGGAGGCAGGAACCGAAAGTGGGGCTATCAAAGACATTCTCGGGCACAGCAATCTTGCCACAACTGAACGATATATGGGCAGTTTTAATACAGCTCGTACTGATGCGACCCTATGCAATCTTTTTGCCAAGAAGGAAGAAGAGCAACCTAAGGAGTCTGCGGACGAAGTTAAAGAAGGAATGTCTAAAGAAGAACAAGCAATCGCTTTGCTCAAAGGATTGACGCCCGAACAAATAATGGCCGTTATCTCTGCAATCAACAAGTGATGGCCGATAATTCCCAAATTATCACTAACTTTGCATATCAAACACTCCGCACCTACCAATGAATAAAGCGACTAATTATATAAATGAACTGAACGAACTTGATGAGCATGTCAAGATTGAGGCCAAACAATGCACCACAAAAATTGATAAGAGCGTGCTCGAAACAATTTGTGCATTCTCCAATGAACCCGATTTGGATGGAGGCACAATCTTAATAGGCGTATCCGAGACATTCGACTCGGCAAAACCGTATGAAGTAACTGGAGTTGAAGACCCAGACAAACTTCAGAAGGATTTGTCGTCGCAGTGTGCATCAATGTTCAATCATCCGGTTAGGCCAATTGTGACGGTTGAGTCTATAGAAGGGAAGCGCGTAATTGTCGTAGAGGTTCCGGAACTCGATTTCAAAAATAAACCATTATTTTTCAAGAACGAGGGATTGCCACGCGGTGCCTGGAGAAGAATCGGATCAACCGACCAGCGATGCACAGAGGAAGATTTGCATGTATTCTATACCGAAGCAGACAACTTCGACACCGCTATCGCTGAGGATACCGATTTGGAAGACCTTGATGAGAACGCAGTGAGAATATATCGAGAACTGCGGGCAAAGGTCGACCCTGATGCTGAAGAATTGAAATTGCCCGACATTGAGATGCTACGTTCACTCAAGGCTGTCAAGAAAGCAAAGGATGGTAGTTGGAAACTGACAAATACCGGATTGTTGGTATTTGGTAAACAGATGTCGCTACGGCGAGAGATGCCCGCTGTCAGAGTTGACTATATCCGTGTTACCGGCACGAAATGGGTTGAGGACCCATACAATCGTTTTCAGTCGATTGATATGCGAGGCTCGTTGTTGCTGATGGTTAATCGTGCGTTCAATGCTGTAGCCGACGACCTGCCAAGAGGTTTCTCAATACCGGCAGGCAGCCTGCAGGCCCGACGCCCGCTTAGTATTCCTGAAGATGCTTTGCGCGAGGCAATTGTTAACGCATTGGTACATCAGTCGCTTCGAGTTCACAGGCCTATACAGATTATCAGATATTCAAATCGTATCGAAATAATCAATCCCGGTTTCTCATTGAAACCCGCAGAAACACTTGGTGAACCTGGGTCGGAAATGCGTAACCCAACAATCGGCTCCATATTCCACGAGACTAAACTTGCCGAGGCAAAAGGTACCGGTATCAGCACCATGCGCCGATTGATGAAAGAAGCTGGAATGATGCCACCTACGTTTGATTCGGATTGCGGTCGCAACACATTTACAACGCGAATACTCCTGCATCATTTCATGCCGGAGGAAGATGTTCGTTGGCTTGCCTCAAACAGACTTTTGGCAGAATTGAATGATGCTCAAAAGACCGCAATCATTTTCCTGCGAGAGGTTGGCGCTATTGATAATATAACTTATCGGCAGCTCTCCGGTGTCTCGGCCCGTGAAGCCAGTGCTTCGCTGAAGAGGCTCGAAAATCTCGGTCTATTGAAGATGAATGGACAAGGTCGGAATACTTACTATACTCCATCGGTGGAGTTGAATGAAATGTATGCGGCCAATGGAGCAACCTCTATATCTAATAATGCAACCTCCGCTCCTAATAATGCAACCCCTGTATCTAATAATGCAACCTCAGTTCCTAAAGATGCAACCTCAATTTTAGCCACTTTGCCCAAAGAAATAAGTCTGAAAATAAACTCTTTGGGCAAAAGAGTTCCATTAAGCACGCTTGAGGCATTGACCATTAAGTTATGCGCAATTAGGCCGTTTTCCATTGAGGAACTTGCATTATTGTTGCAAAGAACCGTAAGTCATATTAGGAATAAAGTCTTGCCCCCATTGCTTTCAGATGGAAGCGTACGTTTCACCATCCCCGAGATGCGCAACCATCCGAATCAGAAATACACTGCTGTAAATCATGAATAAAGAAGAAAAGAAAGGCTACGGCATAGTAATACCGGCAGAATGGAAGGCATCAGACTTCAACGGAAGTTTGGATGATTTGTTTGCCCAAATTGTAGACCTTGATATTAAAGCTTTCTATCGCATGGCTGAAAGTACCGACATTGATTTGGAATTGCTGAAAAATGCCGGATATGAGTATCAAGGTCCTTCGGCTATAGCCTTATATGAGTTGGAAAATTTTCTTACCGACCATATTGGTAGAGCCAGATTTATGAGTTATCTGCGTTCTATGCCATCGGTAAGTCAATACATGAAGAAAGATTTCGACTATGTACTCGGTCTTTATAATCGCGATAATGATATTTTGAGTAAATACTATCCCGACGACTATGCTGAGGTATTGACACAGGAAGTTGAAGAAATGCCGACAACGAATAATCCGCTGGGATTGAAATTAATGAGATTATTTATTGATGAGTTTCAGGATGAGAAAACTGCGGCTCGTCAAGCAGTGCTTGATAGATACGGTGAACGCTTCAATTCCCTGTTTGTCTTCGAACAATTTGCTTTGAGTAGGAATATTGGGGAATGGTATAAAAACGAAAATCCATACAAAATAGCAGATATTGAGTTGTGCGAATCTCTTCAGGAGCTTATGAATGTTTATCGGCTCATGAGAGATGGAGGTCGCTTTATTATCAAGTCTGTAAACATCAGAACCCGCAAGACAGCAATAGGCAAACCTGCGGCGAAGATATTGGCTGATATGATAGTGATGGCTACCCCTCACATTAGACATTTTGATTTCCAAATGGGAGAAGTTGAGGGACGTTTTGATGAAACCGGTGAGTATATTCCGGTAATGAATACCGATAACGAGACGGTGAAAAGCATCGAACATGAATTGGAGAATACTCTGGCTTCTTTCCAAAGTGATCAGAAACTGGGCTTGTTTTACTATCTTGCAGATAATGCAATATGGTGGCCTGAAGGGATGTCTGTCACGGACAGATATATATTCCTATTCAAATTAGCAATACACTTCGGATATGTGCCGTCATCAGAAATTGATGATTTTAGCTCGGCCTATTGCAGAAAAGATATTGTGGACAAAATCAAATATCTGATTAAAACTGAAACTAGAAAGGATCTTGATAAAAAGGTCTTACGGAACTATATTCATTGACAAAACTGTAGAAACAAAACAACAACGGCGTTCATGATTATCTGTGAGCGCCGTTTTTGTATCTACTCCCATAACAAAATTTTTGACATTTTATGGAAAATCTCTAAGGAAATTTTCGCTGGGAATTTCCCAATATTTCTTTCCAGACGATGTTTCCATAAAGCTGTTTTGCACTGAGATAACTTTGCAACCGTAGAACAGGACGTAAAGCGTGAAGTTGCGGTTTCGTAATTCTGTCTACGATTTCAACATTATGTTATCTCAGAATAATCAATCCAAAGGCGGCGTAACTATGGTGGTACTGCCGCAGGAAACGCTTGACGAAATCATGGAAGTGGTTCATCGGGCTGCCGATGTTCAGGGTGCAGCATCGAAGCCTGCAGATGAATGGCTCACGTCGGAGGAAGCGCGAAAGATTCTAGGTGTTTCGTCAAAGACCTGGCAAAACTACCGAGACCAGGGCGTCATTCCTTTCTCTCAGACCGGTCGCAAGATATATGTTCTTCGCAGCGACCTGGACAATTACCTTAAGTCTCACCGCATCAAACGTCGCTAATTATGAAAAGAGTAGAGATTACCATAAATTACAAGAGCAAGAACATCGAGGAAAACGAAGAGTTTACCAACACTGATGTTTACGCCTATGCATCTGGCATAATCAATGCCATAGCTGAAATGGCCATAGCTGAAATGGTGTCACAAGATCTGCCCGTTGAAAGCCTCAATGAAATCAGTATCACTCTTGCTCAGAAAGGAGTCAACAATGAGTCCTTCACCCCGTCAATTCGCCTTAGAGCAAAATGCGTTTGCTCAACATCCACAAAATCAGAATGCCATGGATGAAAATAAAGTAATCGTTAAACCGGACAAGAAGCTATCGCTGAATACTGGCATCGAACTGCCTATCGACGGTTTACCTCCCACTGTCAGATTGTATATCGAAAGTGTGTGCCAAATCTATCACTGCCCTATGGAGTTCGTTACTGCGGCAGTGTTGGCTACAGCATCGACTGCAGTAGGCAAGAAGATAAAGGTCAACGAAGGCAAATATCCCAATATGCCGGTGCTCTGGTTCGTCTTTGTTGCTCCCAGCGGAAGTAACAAGACTTTCCCGATAAAATTGGTAACGAAGCCTCTGCGCCAGATTGATGCTGAATTGTACAAAGCGTACAAGGAGCAGCACGATGACTGGAAAGCTGTGCCAGTTAAGGAGCGCACTGATGATGAACCGAAGTGTCCGTCAATCGTCCTGGATGACTGTACTGATGAACGTCGAAGCGAAATCCTGTATATGAACAATGATTACAGTGACGTTAACGGTGTCGCCGGTAATAAACGCGGTACCATTCTTATTTGTCCTGAGATGAAAGGAATGTTCGACTCCCGAAATCAGTACCAGAATGGCGGAACTGCACCGATATCGAAGATGCTTCGCCTGTTTGACTGCGATGACATCAAGGTTGACCGCAAGGGCAGCTTCACTATGCTCATCAAAAATCCGTTCTGCAATGTGCTTGGGGATTTACAGACCGGTATGCTTCGGGCAACTTTCGGTAGCGAGTTATTCATGACCAATGGCCTGAACCAGCGCTTCTTGTTCTGCATCGCAGAAAATATCGAATATCCTCAGCGTAACCATGATACGTTACCGCAGGAGATTGAAGATAAATGGAGCGCAATAGTGAGAATGCTCTACGAGAATATTTATCACGGTGAAGGGAACGTGCATCGCACCCTGTTCCGCACCACAGATGGTGAAGTACGTCTTGGCAAAGAAGCCGATACACTCTACAATCAGTACTACAACGAATTGCAGATTAAGAAAGATAAAGCGAGAACCGACTATGAACGCTCTATCTATAGCAAGTTGCAAATCCATGTTCTTCGATTAGCCGGAGCGGTTCACGCTCTTGAAGTCGCCGAAGAGAAAGGTTCGCGTGACGATTACTATACCATCCGCGAGAATACCATGGAATATGCTATTCGGTGCATGGCATACTTCGAGCGAATGGCCATTATAGTGTACGAAAGACTCACGGCGCCTTCTGAGGTAAAACCGGCCAATGAGTTGACCAATGCAGAAATATTGCGTGAGTTTATGCGTCGTTATCCCTCGGTATCGCAAAATGCCTTAGCCACACTTATCAATAAAGCGCCGGCATATATCTGCAAAGTGATGAAGGCAAAATGAGGTTAAGGTTAATTCCCCGATAACACACTATGTATCAATTGGAACTGTCTTAACCTTATCTTAACCCCGGCGCTCTCGATTTTATAAGAGAACGCAGATTGCGAGGTTAAGAAGAAGTTAATAGTCATCTACCTGAAAATCACTGCTTTTATGCTATAATTAACCTTAACCTCCAATATATCAATCGTATGATAAATTTACACAACATAAAAATCAGTGTCTATCGCGGTGTCCGCGACCGCTTTGGCAGGGTGATGTCGCTCTACGACTTCCTGTTCAATGTCAATATCGGGGCTATAAATACGCTGAGGTCGTGCAAAGACCCCGAGCGGCGCAAGCAAATCAAGCTGTCACTACCCCAGGCAACCATCAGCGGAGTCTTCTATCCTGTCCGGTCTGCCGAGAACTTAAAACAACACAGCGGGTTGATATGCGTAGATATCGACGGCAAAGACAATCAGCATATCAGCAACTTTGATACTCTAATCGAAGATGTGCTGAGCAAGATTGACGAAGTAATGTACGCCGCGCACTCCGTAAGCGGGAGAGGATACTTCGTGATAATCCCTCTGAAATATCCGCATCGGCATAAAGCACACTTTGACAAACTGGTAAAAGTGTTTGCCGATATGAACATCAATGTCGATAAAGCATGTGGCGATGTGTGTCGCTTACGCTGCCAAAGTTACGACCTGCACCAATATATCAATCTTAACGCCAAACCATTCGCAGGTGTCTACGAGCCCCCTAAGCCACCTTTCAATCTTCACAATTCCTTTTCTGAAAGCGAAACCGAGGAAAAAGTCGCAGCATGTTGTCGGGAGATACAGCAGTGCCATATCGACCTTACGATCAACTATGATGATTGGATGAAGGTGGGTGCCTCACTATCCTCGCTTGGCGAAACGGGACGGCAATGGTTTCATCTGGTCAGCTCGATGAATAGCAGCTACAATCAAACCGATTGCGACCGAAAATTTAACAACCTCTTGCGATCAACACGTCGCATCGGAATAGGTACATTTTTCTTTCTCTGCAAGCAAGCTGGAATAACAATATAATCACATCTTCAATTAAAAATTTCACGAGGGATGCCAAACTCAAATGGTGTTTCTCGTACTGCTGTTCAGTGTTGTGTTATAATTGCGCAATTGCGAGAGGGAGGGCGTCGGGAAGGAACGGTCCGACCTTGATTTTGATGGGCGGCAGAAGCCGGTCGGGTCCTATCGAAATCAAGCTTTAAAAATTTGACTTTCAGGCAAATTGGACATATTTCAAGGGTCCTATTCTACAAATTTCTCCAATTTGTAGTGGCTTGAAATGTGTAACGACTGAAGAATGAGGGAGTTGGGGGTTACGGGGGCTTGCCCCCGTAGGGGCTTTGCACATCCCCCACCGCGCTGTCGCTCGTTTTCGTTCCAACCCCTTGCGCCCTCTCGGAATATGCAGAGAGCCGACCCGATTGTGCGGTAAAATCGCTATGCAAGATTGCGCCTCAAACACAGTTAAACACTTTTTAACGTGATTTTTCAAGCAAAGTCAACTTATTCCCTGAGTTGAAATTTGCAAAGAGCGAAGAATGAGCGATTTAAGGGGTGCAGGGGGACGATTTTCGCCCCCTGTTTGCCCTCGGAGAGCCCCCATTGCGCTGTGCTCGTGTGCGTTCCGAGCCTTACGCCCTCGCGGAATATGCAGAACGGGCGGTAAAATCGCTTCCTTGTGCGTGAAAATCCAGTTTACGGATTTTCGCGTATACGGCAGCACTCCGCTCTCCCTCGGCGCAGATACATTTATCAAGACGAGGGGCTGAACGTTGGCGATGGGCGGTGATGACACAGGGCGCGAAGCGGAGGTAGGCAGGGGCAAAGGAACGGAGCCCACTCGGGGCAAACGGCGAATGGAGGGTGTCGTGTAATGCAATGGAGCGACAGGCTTTCTGTCGAGGAGCTTGCACCGCAGACAGTAAGCCGGCCCTCCCTCGCCGTGAGCCGCAGGCTGCCCGGAGTTGACGCAGTGGTTGACACTGCTGCCGGAGCGAAGTTGTCAGTCGGCGCACCGCCCATCGGGGCGCGGGGCGAGGTCAGCGTCGCAGACGGATAACGGAAGAAGGCCGTGGGCTTGGAATGTTGTCGGCTTCTACTCCTTGTGGGTGGGAGAACTCGGCTGTCAGTATGGCTACCGTGCGATTGGAGGAAGAAGCGCAGCATCTCGGCATAGACGGCTCGGAAAAGCAAGCTGAGGTGTCGGGTTGACAGCGGAGAGAAGCGGAGCCGTCAAAGAGAGTTTATTGATGTAGGCGTAATGGCAGCGACCCGACACCGTGACGCAGGAGCGGTGTCGGGAGGAAGCGAGAATGGAGACGGAGGCGACAATCTCTCGACCCGAGAGCCGAAGCGGTCGCTATTCACAGGGAGGCACGACCCGTGAACAGCGATGCTCGGAGTCGGCGATGTTGGGGAGGCAAGCGACTGACGGAATGAGCGGTTAAAAGCCATTGCGACAGACACATTCCGGGAGGGGAAGATAATCGAAGCCGACAACATTCCTGCCCTCGGCGATAAATGAAGCGAGTGCCACGGGCTAAACACCGTGCGTTCATCAGTCCTCTTATGGGTGGGAGGATGGTGGCGGCCGGCGGCAGTGCGCCGACCGGAGGACGGAGTGAAGATGCCTGTCCTTACGAGTCGGAAAAGCAAGCGGAGGTTTCGGGGCGCATCGGAATTGGAGAGCATCGACACCGAAGTGAAACGGAGGTGTCGATGAGGAAGCGGAAATGGAGATGCCAAGAGAGTTTGTTGTCCCAGGCGCAATGGCAGCGGCCCGACACCGTGACGCAGGAGCGGTGTCGGTGTAAGCGATAATGGAGACGGAGACGGCAATCTCTCGACCCGAAAGCCGAAGCGGTCGTTAGTCGAAGTGGAGTGAAGCGGAGCCTCGACCAACGATGCTCGGGCTTGGAAGGATGTAGGCAGCAAGCGGAGTACAGAGGGAGGTTTGTATGGCCGACGGACGCCACCAGCCAGGTGGGTCTGAAAAGATGAACGCTATAAACAAATGGTAACTCGGTTGAATAATGAATCTGCAAATACGGCAAAAGCCCCGATTTCTCGGAGCTTCGCGGAGAGGAAGCGAGGGTCGTTCAATAATCCTGCTCGTGGATATTGATGCTCGAAACATATTCGAGGCAGTCGCCGAATTTTTCCATTGTGAGCATCAGTGCGCAGGAGCGATTGAACGTGAAGATGTTTGACCAGAGACACGTGGATTCATCCGTGAAATGAATGAAAGCGAAGAACTTTCTTGCGCCCTTGGGGCATTCGAGCGAGTAGTCTGTGAGGTTTGCGAAGTCGCTCTGAACGGGTCGTTTGTCGGGAAGTATCATATCTGATTGATTTAAGAGTTATGTGCCGAAGCACTTTTGATTTTACGAACAGGTATAAGTGCAGCCGGTAATGAACCGAAGAGCAAGGGTGATTGCCGTTTTGCAGAGTATCGAAAAACGGAGGAACACGGAGTGCAAACCTGCCCTTGCTGCGGTGAATGGCTGTACTACCTTTGTGAAGGAAAATCAGTGCTTTGTGCCGTAACTCCAATCAGATATGACCGACAAGCGACCCATGCGACGGAGCTTCACAGACTGCCGATTGCCCCCGGACGCTAAAACCAATAACTTTTTGCTTTCTTTTCATTGCGGAATACAGGGGGCGCAAACAGCTTCGGTGTCAATATCCACAAAGTGCTACGTGCTGAACGACTGACATCATTTGGGTATTGATATATTCACGGGCACACTGGATTTGAATGATCCGGATTTACGATAGTCAACAATCGGGGCTTTTGTCTACTGGTAATATCGAATTATTTAGGGCAACTCGGATGTCGCGGGAGCGAACCTGCCCGGCAGCCCTCACGGCTAAAGGGCTTGCCCTGCTACGGTCCAATATCGCTCGGCATTTTCTCGGATGGCCGCAAGGCACCGCCCGGAGATCGTTGTAACCGCAGGGCAAAATGCCATTATTGCAAAATTTGGCGACTCCCCGAAGGGAGCCGCCGATGCGGACAGTTTGGAGAAGTTATTTCTCCAGGCTGTCGGGAACGAAGTTCGGTGCATCGGGGTCGATGCCACGGGAGATGTACTTTGAACGAATGGCGTTGTGGGACTGAACGACAATCTGATTGATTGCTCGGAACTGGAAGTCTTCAATCAGGAGAGCCATCTGCTCCTTATGCTCGGGAACTGTTGCCCGAAAGCGAAGTTGATTGTCCGTGCGGCTTCGAGGATTACCCGCAGTTCTGGTTCTGTGAATTTGTTGTAGTCGATTTGCATTGCTTTGGGTATTAAAGGGTGAATGCTTCGTGAGTATTGTGGTCGATGTGAGAGATGCGCAGCGTATAGTGTTCGGTGCCTTGACGGCGTTCCACGCGGTCAAAGTTTTCGCCGTCGCGCCAACAGTAGAAAAGACTGAGCCTTATGGAATCTAAGTCATCGTCGGCATAGAAGTTCCATTTGCCGGAAGTTGTGTAACAGGTATATTCGCGTTGCATGGTCGTGAATCTTGAGGGTTTGACTTGCAGGGAAAGCAAGAGAGGCTTACGCCTCCCTTGCGGCCTCGAACTGGAGGCGTTCGTAGATGGTTTGGGAAATCGTCGCTCCGTAGCGGGCTTTGAGCAGGTGCATGTAACGGATAGCGCTTTTGGCGGTTTTGCATCCGCAGCCGACGTTGTCCTTGGGGGCCACGTCCTTGAAGTATACGTACCAGCGGTTGAACTTGCGCTGAGCCACGATGAGCTTGGGAGTAGCGGAAACGGTAGTTTCGACTGTGGGGGCAACGGCTGTTGCGATGTTCTCTGTTGATTTTTTAGCTTTACGTGCCATATCTGTGAAATTTTGAAGTTTGACTTGTGGGCCGAAGCCCGATTTTTACGAACAATCAAAAGCACGGGTTACAGGGCGCGACCGAGTCAAGGATGAATGTCAGTTGCTCGCCAACTGAACTCCACCGGAGGCAAGCCTGTCCTTGACACAGCGGACGCCCGCGCTAAATTTGTGAAGGAAAAATGGCTCGGTCTGCAACCAAAAACGGAGATATGGAACGATATGAAGCAACGGAGAGCGTCCGGAAAAATCGGCTGAAACATCCGAAGCCCCGCAGTCGGATACGGACGCAGACGCAGAAAACTCCCTGCTCAATCGCGGCTGCAAGTTCGGCAGCGACAAGGTACGTCCAAAGGTGGGTCAAGGACAGTCGGCGGCGGATACAGCCAAAGGTGCGGTGCGGCACCGGCCAATGACCGACGGCACGACCCCAAAACATCGAAGGCCGCAGGTCGGGGCATAGTGGCGGAGGAGTCCGTCGCGTCCCGAAGTCTGACCGTCTCACGACGATGTACCCCGATATATCCACAAAACTTCAAATGGAAATTGCCGACAGCGGACGCGATGCTCTGCTCTGCTTTTCTTTACTGCCGGTGCGTCAGCGAGGACAAAAGTCAAGTTCGGGCAGTGAGAAAATCTCGGCATCTTTCGACAACAACAATCCGTTTCACCCGATCCGGACAATGGAAATACAACAATCCGAAGAAAAGCTACGTCCTCTATGCACGGTGAAGCGACAGCCGGAGCGCAGGAGCGGACAGCTCGGATGGCCGACAGGCACCTGCCCGGAGCACCCAAGATTGCGCAGGGCCTGACCGCGACACTCGTCATAGAGCGGTGGCGGAGTGCCGATAGACAAATAAAAGCGTAGCGAGGCAGCCAAGCGAACACGGGAAAAGGCTGTCCCGGCGACAGCCTGACCCGGAAGGTCGGTGGAGATTATGCAGGCATGAAAACGCCCTGTACCATTGTATAGTCGACGTCGTTGTGCATTGAAGCTGCGATTTCCTGGGCGTCGTCGGCGTTCTGGGCTTCGACTTCTTCGATGTAGCTTTCGCCGTCGTAGGTGATGACTTCGATAGTATAGCATTTGAGCTTGCGGTTTGAGTCGAGGGAGCTGCTGTAGAGGTTGATTACGTGGGTCATGATTTTGAAGTTTTAGAGGTTTTTTACTGGCGCCGGGGCGCGTTTGATTTTTACGAACAATCAAAAGCAGGGTCGTAAGACGCCGAAGATGTCAAGGGTGATAGCCGTTCCTGCAACGAAGCGAAGGACGGAGGAACACGGAGTGCAAACTTGCCCTTGACAGGCGGATGGCCGTGCTAACTTTGTGAAGTGAAATATCATCGCTTGCTCCGAGCGCACCACAGTAATGCCTCGTCTAAAACTGAAATCATACAGACCCACAAATCAAAACCTCGGAGGCAATGACCGTCACGCAGACCGCTTTCAAATGCGCCTCTGCACCGTGTCATCGCTTTAGCGCTTCGCCATAGCGAAGAACTCATCCTAAGACGGCCTAAAAGCAACATCACCACCAAAAACCGAAGCCAACGCCGACAATGCACAAAATTGAATTGCTTTAGCAATCGCTGAATACCTTTGGATATCTACAATGAATGAAGCAAATCGCTCTGCCACATAGACACAGACGTCACCAATGGCACAGACCTTTTTCTGCTTAATCCCCCGACCAGTCGGGCCTAATCAACGGTACAATCCTTATCCGTGGAAGCAAGCCGCTTCGCAGCACTGCCCCCAAATAGCAAGTCCACCTCGGATCCGCGTCAAGCGGTGCCGAAGTGGACTTAATATGAGTTAGCGATTGAAGCCTTCCGGTCGAGACCTCGGGCTCGATTTACGAAAGCGCGGCGACGAGGTGTCGCCGCAACTTCCTACCTAAAAAGGAATGTCATCATTAGGATGTAAATCATAGAAAGAAGGCTTACATTTCAGCCGTTTGTTGACAATCGCCTCATCAGACTCTACTTCAAATACACCAGGCATGGCAGCATCTAATCTCACCATAATTCCGTCCTTTAATTCAGATGGCGGAATATTTGGAAGCGGTATAGAGAAATCATGATTTTTGATAAGAGGAATAAACTCATCCAGCAAATTGCAGAATAAAGGGAAAGCATATTCCGAATCTATATATTCCTGAGATATAGATATTTCATTGTCAATATCCCATAAATTCCAAAAACCTCTGTTATTGACTTTGAAGGAATTATTAACCGATTGGCGGAGTTTTCCTTTTGTAGCCTCAGTAAGATAATACGGGATATCGACATCAAGAGAAACTGTATTCATGGGTTCAGATGAGAGGCAACAGTATTTAAGCGTGAATTCGAAAGAAAGAGCACCTGCGTAGCAGAAACCCACCTTAATCAAAAGCTCTCCATCATCTATATTATCATCGGATATGATGGCGTATTTATATTTCAGCCCGGACTAGCGTTCATTCTTGACAAGACAGGCAAAATCTTCTTTCCTATCAAGTAAAAACAATCGGGCATCTTGGGAAGATATGCAAGAAAGGGGTTCTGTGATGAACCATGCAGTGGGTCTGATATTGGACGTTACGACATCAAGGAATAATACGAATTTACTGAAAAAGTAGTCGCAATATTTTTCCCAACTTGTTCTGAAGACCAGCTCTCTGAAATGGAGACCATTTCCGGCAGAGCAAAGATCTGGGTAGAGGGCATGAGTATTCAAGGCATTCTTGACCCATTCTGCAAATGAGCGGTAGGTCTTTATAGAGAGGTTTGAATCAAACTCGCCTTCCCAGTAATACACGCAGTCCAAATAAGCATCGGGATTACCAAATTCTAAATCATCCTCGCCATCATCTTCGATATAGCCTTTGCCTGGAGAGAAATTGATTTTGAATTTATGGGTATGGTTGTTTGTATCCGAGAATACACATGAAAGGGAAACAAAACCGAAAAGAGAATCATAATCCATAGAAAATGAATCGCTGGATATGCCTTTCCATATGCCGCTGTCAGCACGAATCTTTAGTTCGGCCAATTTTTCTGAAAACAGCCGTGCAATTGGAGGAGCTGAGACAGGAAGGTGATGAGACATTTGGTATTTATTAAATTCTTGTTCAATTTGATATGGGGAACGGTGCTCTTAATTTGTAAAAAACAAGGAGCAACGGTTTGCAACACGGATAGTATGTAGAATATATGAGGCACCCCACGTCGGTCAGACCGGCATGAGCTTTCATGGCGATAGTCAGAGCCTTATCGTGTAGCGTATTCATGAGAAGGATTATAACTTGATTCCACTTTGCTCCATCAACTCTAAAAGGTCGTGCCATAGGCGTTCCTTGTATGAGTTGAGACATTCCCCAGCACGATTATAAAAATCCCACCAACGGAAAAGCGGGCCATTATCCTTCGAAGTCGGAAGCCGATTATTAGCGGCTACAAAATCAAACATTTCGTTACAACGAAGCTTGAATTTGGCATCAGAATAGGTTTCCGGTTCGATAACTGTTTCGTTGACATCCGATAGTTCAACTGTAGTGCTGCTCCCCTCCGATGAGTTATCGAGCACACTGGCTTCAAACTCCGGAGATAAATCATCTTCCTCAACGGAGCGTTTATTACGAGGTTGGTATGAAATCATTTTCTCATGATTATTTGCCATATCCTCGTAAAAATATTCAACCGGCAAAGCGGCAAGTTGTTTAACAGCACCCATGCGGTTATAGTGCATAGCGATATATCGGCCGATATTCTCGATGCCATTTTTCAATTCTTCGTGGTCTGCGAGATACGAAAGAATGCCAGTTCTGGCATTGACAACGCGGAAGAATATTGAAGGGCCAAAGAATGTTGTGCGGGCACTATAGTTCCAGAAAATGACCTTCGTCAATCGATAGGGGTCTGCTGTATTACTGAGGTCAACTGTCAGTCTTACAGCCCACCAAAGATTTGCGATACCATGACGCATGAGACCTCGGGTAACAAACCAGTGGTTGTAAACCGAGGCTTTGAAATCCCCTTTGCCCCATCTTTTCTGAAGAAAAGCATGGAAAACAGAATGAGACACAGACTCCCAGAATATAGGGTCTGACGCCATCACTTCAGGAAGGTCTTTCAAGGCCTCATAGATAGTTATGGCGTCTTCATATTCGTGTGCGCTGTCGGCATAGAGGTCATTGCAAATGTTCTCGTAGATTTCTAAATTCATCGGCAACGTCTGAGTTGCATCGATACTAAACTCGTCACTCTCATAGGGGGCAGTAATGCCGCTTTGAATATTGCTCTTCAACTGGGCAGCATAATTGGATTTGAAAAGTCGGAGTCTAATCATCATAGCCGAAGGAGTTAAGATTGTTGAGACTTGCAAACATACGTTCGTATGGATTGCCGAGAATAGCCTGTGCGAGGTCGAGGGCGACATCCGGTGAGGAAAGATTACCGTCTTCATCGAATGGCTCATCGCCTGAAGCACCTACAGCTATTTCTCGCAGTTCGTCCTCTTGGTTAATGCGGTCAATCAAAGTGCCGGCCCAACGAGTAGACTTATATTGACCGATATTATGAAGTGCAGAAGTGAGGACGTTGAGAAGGAAAGAAGCGTGAAGATAAGCTTCATAGTCCCGATTCTGAGAGAGATTTGTCGTGCTATATTGCTCATACATTTCCATGGGAAGTTTGAGCAATATCTTATCGCCCCCCAAATCAAAGCGACTGTATTTAAGGGTCTCGTCATGGACGACCTCAATAAAATCGTCGGCCACATTTTTTACCTGCTGGCTCTTTTCTTGCATCATTAGATCGATAGTACCAAGGAATGCAAGAGTTTCCCCCGGACCAATGTTGATGTCAAACGACATGTAAAATTCATCAAAAGCTGAGTTTTTATACTGGCGTATATCCTTTACGGCCACTACGCTCAGCGTGCCGATGACTTTGCCGTTGTAGCGTTTGTTGGGCAGAGTAACCTTAAACTTACCATCTTCGCTTAAATATGCCGTTCTAATCATGGCACGCTGGCAATCGAGTTCAAGGCAATACTTCGCAAAGCCGGTTTCAATCAGTCGCTGAATATCGGCATTATTCACTTTGGTCCAGACGTTGAACGTAGTCATAACCATATTGCTGACTTCAATGTCAAAGTCAATATGAGTCTCAGTATCATCGCCGAAATTGAGATTAAGGCAAGGATACGGGAGGATTGTATTTTCGTTTAGTTGCATATGACTATGAATCAGAAGTTAGATAACATTTTAGTTACGTTCATGTCGAGAATATGTTTGAGGTCGTCGTTGAAGCGGACCTTAATCATATTGGAACCCTTTGAAAGCGAAACGCCTCTCATCTCCATACCGTTGAAATTACCGATTCCGAAGGTGTCGGTGATTTCCAACTCATTGTCAAGCCGTCCATCCTCTCGTTTCGAGGTAAAGAGAATCGTGGCTGATGGAATATTTTCCTCGGAAATTATGCATATATTGTGCACAATTCCTATTTTTTCGCGGAGTGCACAGACCTTGAAATCAACGTCTATGAGCACGGCTGCAGGTTGATCTGAAACAACTGCTTCTTTAGGAGTATTACCGCCGGTGTTACGCTTTGTTTTCTTATTGTGTTTTTTCTTAGGAGGCGTGACAACGGCTGTAGTTTTTCTTTTCCCGGTCTCTTCCGGCTCGTTCTGAATAGTGGCGAGTCCAGCCTCGTTGATTACCTGACCACGTCTTAAGATGGAGGGAGACGACGTCTCATTTATGTCGGGAGGCATGATGAAATCAGAATTGCGGACACCGGTTTCAGACTCCGTGAAGGAGTCAGTGGCGATGATGCCCAAATCCTGGGGTATCTCAGGAGAGTCTTCACCTTCTACCATGTCAGAGAATGTATAAAGATATTTGCCCGCACCGAGCATCTTCATAGAAGTGCGGTTTCTTAATTTACAAAATTCCTCAATTTGCGCAGCGAGAAATTTTCGCAATTCTTCCATTGTGGCACTTGCCTGAGAACTTATACGATTTGTGAGAGGTTCACGCCAGTTCTTTTCATTCCATTCGTCATGAGCTGGATTTTCAAGGTGCTTGAGGAGGCGGTCGCCTTTCTCATTGGTGCATACAAATGTTCCATAGACGCCGAAGTTGTTGATGTTAAGCATGAACTGGCTTGTGCTTTTGCGCATGACCATCATGCAAGGCATTCTGAAAAACGCGATGCGGTCATTCTTAGCGTCGCGATTTTTAATGAGATAAAGTTCAACTTCTCCTAATCTTGGTAAAGTTTCTTTTACGCAGATACAACCCGGCTCAATGTCGGCCTTTACGACGGCGTCATAGTACGGTCTTGGATGAATACGATTTCTATAATTATCCACAGGGTTAGAGAAATAATTGTCCATCAACTCAGATAGAGTTGATGCATCTATTTCATTACAAGACCTGTCGGCGTCAAAGATTTTGACGATGAGCTTTCCACGCAGGACAGCCAGCCAGTAATGCGTGAGAACCGATTTGGTTATGTCTTCAATGTCGCCGTTCTGAACGTCACGCCCCATAACCATAATATCTGTTCCAGATGTGATACATCCGTTGTCGTCCGGTTTCCTGCGGAAACGAGGTGGGATGCGGTCATAATCTGTGATAGGTTCGCCTTCTTCATTATCGTAAAACCCGACGTGAGAATATTTCTCGCCATTCATTCTATGAGTGGTGAGAGTTGAAACACCCTCAAAAACATATTGCCCTTGCTCAGTCATTGTGGAGACAAGCATAGTGCGAATTGGCGACATGGTGAATATGGTCGACTTACCAAGACCGAAAGACCCACCACGTCCCAAAGAAGACTGGTCGCCCCCATGGACGCCGACACCACGCACGAATGCAGAGAAGTTGCATGAGTCGTTGTCGGGGTCGTATGCCATACCTTTAGTGTTGTAATCGGATATTTGTAAATATCCCATTGCTGTACCGGGTCGACTCAAATCATTAAAAAGGTTTAGCATCGGCCCATATTTGGGTCCAGCAGTATCGGGGAAAGTATCAAGACATGCTTGAATATGCTCTTTAAGACCAAAGAAATTCCGATAGCTGCTCATATTGAAACGGGAAAACTTAATTTGAAGAGTTACAGGCTTGGATTTATCAAGCACAGCGTCCAGCGAATTTTGAATACACTCGCGGATTAAGCTATCCCACGAGCCATCAAAATTCTGACCGGCAGCATCGGTTGCTCCCATACTGAAATTCATACCGGCTTTGAAATGCCATTTGCACCCCAGCTCGGCTGCGCTTTCATTTGTTCGGTTTAATGCCATTTTGGTATTGATTTATGGTTAATCCCAGTCGAGGTTGTCAATATATTCGTCCAGGTCGGAGTCCTCGAAGTACTCCGGCTCGCCGGTGTTCTCGTAACGGTCGAAGTCCACCCACATATCGTGGGCGGTATCGCCGTTGTAGTTGTCAAGGTCTTCTATTTCGTCCATTGTGGTTTATATGTCAAGTTCAAGTAAAATCGGTACAGATTGGCCGGTCCCGAAGTCCGAGAGGATTTCTGCCTTTTTCATAAGGGGCATAAGGCTGCGGCTAATAAGAAAATAGTCAATGCGGTTGCCAATTTTGAGATGGCGCCATGCCCCGTAATATGTGGCTGCTTTTTCAGTAGGATGCGATTCTCTGTAAGCATCGGCGAGGTCACAGGCGGACAGCAACGCATTAAAATTGTCGCGCTCCCATTTGGTGAAATTGGCGCGTGTATTTTCAAGTTTGCGCTCGCATGTATCATATTCGGTATGAACGATGTTCAAGTCGCCACATATTATGACAGGCAGCTGATTCGACTCTTCTTTGATAAAAGAACGGAATTCGATATCCCATTGCTTGCGATAATTGACAGCACTTTCTACTGATTTATTACCGTAAGGAACGTAGGTGTTCAGCAAGCAGCAGAAATTGCAGCGGAAAGCCTGAAGATGTACGTTTGCACTGAGCTCGAAAGTCGGAATCCGCAGCGGCATACCGATGCTATTTTTTACATAGAGAGTGTCGCCGCTCCAATCTCCAAAGTCATGCTCATTGCACAACTGTGTGTAGCCGTCTATAACAAACCGTTCGCGTTTTTTATTGCACCTGACTTTTTGCAGACACAAAAAGTCCGGAGAGTATTGTTCGATGATCGCCTTGACTTCATCGAACCGCTTTGCAATACTATTTGCATTCCAACTGATAATGAGCATGATCAATTAGCGATTGAAGCCTTCCGGTCAAGACCTCCAACTCGGTTTCTTTGCGGAGCAAAGTGGCAAAGCCGATGAACGAAAGCGCGGCAGCGAGATGTCGCCGCAACGCCCGGATTAATTTGATGCATGATGGTTTGCAGACAGTTTTTTGTATTTGGCAATGTACTTGCCAAACACTTGAATGAACGCCTGGGCCGAAGTAGTAAGATAGGAGATTATCTCGTCGTATCTGTCATCGTCCGGCAACCCAAGTCCCGTGCGGGTACAACGGATGACAGACGTAACTTTGTCATCGCCGCGCTCCCATGAAAGGTCGTAATCAGGAAGGGCCTTCTCGATTTCATCCTTGAATTGGGCCACATAGTCGAAGGCCTTCTTATTCTCTGTCTTGTCACCGATATTGAAGGTGACAGATGTGCGGATATTTGGGTTGTTGATGGTAACTTCGCAGGAGATACCGCCAAAACCGAGCGATTTGCCGAGCCAGCGGTCAGACGTTCCTGAGGCTGAACTGTAAGGGCCGTTATGCGCCTTGTTATATTCGATGAACTTCTGCCAAAACGCCTGACGTTTTTGGTCGTTGGCAGCTGTGACTCCGGCGTCCTGAACGGCCTCCTGCTTCTTGGTCGCCATCTTGATTGTGTATTCCTCAGTATCTTTTATGGGTATAATCTGGTCGAAGTCAATCAATACGCGGTCGCCATATTTGTAAGGTGTTACCTTGAAGCATTTCAAGCGCAGGTTGAAGTTCGTAAGCCAAAGCACAGAGGAAGTAACCTCTTTGCGAAAATTGGCGGCAACGAAGAAAATGCGCTGAGAGTTATCGGGATTGAGGTCAATTTCTTTTATTTCTTTCCCGTCCATAAATTCGCTGATCATTTCCTCAGCGTTATGGCCCTCCCCGAGATACTTCTGATACATTTGAATTATCTCGCTCTTTGACAGGCTTGAACAATACGAGGCGTACTTGATGGCCTGCCATGTAACGTCGCGGCCCGAGTCATCGAGCTTGTTTTCGATGATGACGAGGCAGCCCTGCTTGTCAAGGGCGAGCAAATCGAGACGTTCCTTTGTGTCGGCGAAGCCGTCTAACTCTTTTTGGATGATGAGAAGTTCTTCACCGAGAGATGAAGGCTCAGCGGCAATCCACTCCTGAAGGTGTTTGCGCTCTTCAAGGTTCAGCTCCTTAAAGGTGCAGATGCGCGCCTTTTGGAGAATATTATTGTTTTGGTCGAGAATATACATAATGTTAGAGTTAGCAGTTAAAACGGAGGAAGAGGCTCCCATATTATAAATTTTCGGTTTTCTTTCTTTTTCCGATTTATGGTATTCGTATTCATCCTCGCATTTAGGAAAAGAACGTAATCAATTATCATCTAAATCGAAATCGTAGGGTTGATCTTTCTGTATTATTTCAAGGCTGTAGGCTTTCCATTTTCCCTCAGGTGTCATAACCGAAAGAACACGGACGGTGTCGTCTTCATCCGCCCCAGCCTTGTCTAACAATTCGGCTGGAATATAGGTGTCACCTACAAATCCGAATGTCTTTCCTTGCTTATTTCTATTAGTTCTTAACTCTCCCTCTTCAGATTGCAAAAGAGTGGAGGTCGTTCCATCCTCTGCCGGAGAAATTTGGAGGAAGACAATATGCTTCTTTTCCTGCTTGTCTTTCCGAATGCAATAGATGATATTGAGCAAATCACCGACATTAGGACGCAGCGATGTGTCGCTATAACGAACCACATCGCTAACAAGTCCTTTCCCCATGACTATATGGAAGAGAGATTTTGAGGGATTTACACCGTCGACTGCGACCACCCGCGTATTAAACATAGGCAATGCTTCTTCTTTGGGACAAGGTTGTGGCGCAGCAATCATAATTGTTTTCTTGCCGTCGCGAAGGCTGGTATACTGTCGAAATTTTATGAAATCACCTTTATGGAACTTGCCGCTCTTATTCTTAAAAAATGTTTCAGAAGAAGACGATGTGATGACGGTGTAGGCGTTTTTATCCGCATTCTCGTAAGATATATAACCTATTTCCGCCGGGAGTATGCTCCAGGCAGGGGCATCCACGGGTTTTATAGTCAACGGAACATATTTTATCGTTTCTGTCTGACGATACGGAAAAGTCTGCGTCACAGTGTATTCGATTTTCTTGATTGCCCTGACAGAGACAACAGATCCTGGATGAAGTCCTTTAAGATTAAAGCGTTTTTGAGGTACAACAAATGATGTGTCCTTATCGCTGAAACCCAGCATCGTTTTACCCTCGATATTAAATTTGTCAGTCATGACAAACTGCTTGGATTCATATTCTTCGAAAGCATAATCCATTGCGGCATCGACCAACTCATGCGGACTCAATGGGACTTCAGTCGCCGAAGATACGATGGCATCGGCATCACGCCATTCGTCAGAGACATTTTTGCCTTGACGTGTTCTGTGTGCCGAATAGGCATCAAGAAGTTTACGTGCCTCTGACTTCATCCCTATCGAAGCCAAAGCCTTGGCTGTCTTAATCCGCAATGGACCTATTATATCCTCTGTCTTTTCAAGCTCAAGCGCACGCAAGTAAAACCCTGCCTGAAGTTTGGCATCGTCGATGCATTCGCCGGCTTCTTGCCAGATATAATATTTCTCGCCCTGACTTAAAAGAAGCTTACGATATATAGGCAGAGCTTTCTCCTTTTTATTAGACCAGACAAGAACTTTGGCCCATTCTCGGAGGATGTTCTCGTCAGCTTTACTCTTGTTTTCAATGATGCCATAAGACTCATCAAGAAACATCATAAGAGTACTTCGGCTTCGAACGCCACTATCGGCTTTTGCAAATCCATAGCACTTACGCACAAACTGAATTACCGGAGCCGGGTAGTCATTGCCGTCAGTTCCTTTCTGTGCCGAGAAATCCTCATCCTTGATGGTATAAGGCATAATGGTTTCGGCGACAACCAGCAAGTTATCTCGCAAATTATCATCGGCGCTACGGGTGATGAGACCAAGAATCTCAGTGTGCCAATGAGTGCCGGCATAGGGCATATATTCGGCGAAATAATCTTTGGCCAGCTGCCAAAAGGCATTGAGGTCGCTGTTTTTCTTATAGTCTTGGAGTTGCCAGAATATTGCCTTACTCTGCATGTCGGCTATCTCAGCTTTGTTTACCCTCGTATTTTGAGATAGTTCATCTATGAGGCGGTCTGGGTAAAAAGTCAGAGTGCTACAAACACGAGAGAGCAATGACGGGATGTCATTCCCATCCTTATAGCCTTCGCGTTTGTCCTCGGCTCTGAAATTTTGTAGCCCCCATAATTTCATGAAACTCGGAAAAACGAAGTCTTGATTTTCCCGGGCGAAATTGGATGCAAAATTCAATATCATTGAGTGTAGCATCGAAGGCCGAGGATTCTTTAATTTTATGTAGTCTCGTAAGAGTCCACGTACTTCCAATGACGTAAGTTCCGTCAGACGCTCTCGCATATAACGATATACAATCCAGCCGAAGTCTTCGTGGAGTTCCGCATCAATTCGTTCCCCTTGTGTGCCGCACAGAGCCAAGGCTTTAGTGTAGGCTTCACGAGGATTTGATTTGGACTGCTCCGACAAGATTTTCAATTCGTCGAAATAAGGAATCAGCATTCGCTGCAGTCTTTTCAGATTCTCTTTGCCCAGTCCATTACTATCCGCCATAGTAGAAGTTAGTTTCTGCATTATGTCTATGCAGCGCTTTGCTTCGGCTTTGGCCTGAGAATCGGACTTCAGCAAATGGAGTTTTGCCATATCATACAATACCCAGAATAATGCGGCATCTGCCCATTCGCCAGGTTCTTGCTCGCGTTCGCGGATGGCAAGCTCATAAGCTTCTTTCAGCTTTCCTTGATGGCGCAATTCGGTCACTTCTCTGCTCATATCCCTGTAAGTTCTTTAAGTCGGTTTATAAACCGTGTAAGCAATTCATCGTTACCGCCCATAGACGATGAAGCCATAGCCCTTGTGACGAACCCTTTTCCATTGAAGTAAAACTGCAACGAAGCAAACGGTGCATCTGTTTTCATTCCATAAAGTACATAATATTGTGCAGGATATTCTTTGATGCCCGTTATGCTTACTCCGATTTCATCAGCGGCACTTCTAACAATGTTGTACAAATCCCTCAGGCCATCCGATGAAGGCGCATAACTGACGTCATAACTATTCTCCCGAATATCGCGCAAACAGCTTAATATTACATCGTCTCCTTCTGCCGGATGCAGAGCTGAGATGAAAATGAAAATCCCGGCACCATTATACTGCAGGTCATATTCACGAATTTCACCGGAAGACAACCGTACAGTATATCTGTCGCGGTATGGCTTTTCCGTTACAGAGATGAGTTCAGCACCGGCCTCAAGTAATGCTGCCGCCGCACTGTTGCACTTTGCTTTCCGGGCTGCGGAAGCTCCGGGAAGTAAAGAGCAATATATATCAGCGTAGCAAATCACATCGGCTTGGGGCTTGGATATCTGACGTATGGCTGATATATCAAGTTTAGCCAGTGGTGCAAGATGCGGCATATTGACTCCGTACAAGCATCGTGAGGCTCTGGTCGTAGCTGTGTAATTCCACCGCAATGAATCGTTGTCAAGTCCGGTGCGTCGGGAATAGTCCACATAAACTGTGTCCCATTCTCCACCCTGACTTTTATGGCAGGTGATTGCATACCCGTACTTTGCGTGGATAGCATTGTAATATGGGTCGCTGTAAAGGGCTTGTTTGAATTCGTCTGTACCAGCTTTGAGGTGTGGATGCCTGATGACAAAGTCAAGATAGAGAGCGACTGCCTCAGAGTGGCTCAATGATGGATTGCCGCTGAGGAGAAAAGAACTGAGCAGCTTGGCTTGACCGGCCTCCCCGCGGTCGGTTTCAAAGAAGACGTCGATAAACTGTAGGTCTATATGAACTCGTTCACGTTTGCCTTCGCGGTTTACCCATACGGGCACTTGGTGTGTTTCAGGTTCACACGGTGTATCTACCAGACGGATAAAATCTCCATTTAGCAATTCCGGGCATGTTGAACTACCCAGATTGTTATGAACTACCTGCATTATATCACCGTCACGAGGCGAATCACCCACGAAATAATGGCTGCGAATGGCACGGTTGTATTCGAGTGTCTGAGCGTTGGTATAGCATATCACAACACTTTTCCCTAAGCGGGGAGTCGGATTGTCCATGACAAATCGCTCAACAATTTCTGATACAGACAGCTCTTCCACTTCAGAGGGTTTGAGGTCAAATGTCAGGCGATTTCGAACCGGCGCATCAATGAGTTTACGCACTTTCATTGCGTTGGCAAGGATTGCGCTTCCTTCTTTCTGGCGAACAACCTCATCAAGCATAAAGCTTCGGACTCCAATGCCAAGCGATTGGAAATATTCCTCAGAAAGAGCTTGAGAGATATTATCGCCTATCGGCGGTAGCTGAGCAGGGTCACCTACAAAAACTATTTTAGTTCCTAAAGGCAACTGTGCGAAAGTAAGTAAATCGGGAAGTAATGCATCAGTCCCAAAATGAAGCATCTCTTGCCTAGTCGGTCGGGAACCAATCAAAGAGGCTTCATCGACAATGATCACATAATCCTTACCCTTATATTTGCTGGTAAGCAATCTCACCGAAAAGTAAAAATCAATGTCGTCAATATCCGCCTTGTCTTTATCTTGCTCATTGACGGGATTACCGTCCTTATCATGCGCATTAAGCTCCATGCCATCCTTATGATAAATATTCTTATGGATGGTGGTTGCCTTGTGCTCCGTTTTCTCTGACAGGATTTTAGCTGCCCGACCGGTCGGAGCCATGAGCATAGGCTCGCGGCCATGTCGGTTCAAGACCTCGCACAAGGTGCGGATGATGGTTGTCTTACCGGTACCCGCATAACCTTTAAGAATAAACACCGAGTCACCGCTATTAAGGAATGCCTCAATAGCATCGATGGCCTGTTGCTGTTGCTGATATAGTTGCATGATATAAAAGACAATTTAGAATGGCAAGGTCGTATTGAGCCCGAAACGATTCATATCGGAAAGAGTTGTCTGATAAAGTTGGTCTATATGAGGACGTAGTTCTGTCTCAACCAATTTATCAAATGCTTCAATTTGTCCTTCATCTTTTTGAAAAACAGGCATAAGATGTCTCGGATATTTATTGACGAGAGCCAAAAGAAAGAATTTGGTTCTTAATAATGATTTGCGTACCTCAGTAATGTAATCTGTACCTTCAGAGACATATAGAAGATATGGGACAGCTCGTATCCCGTTTGAAATTGGAACTTTCGAAGTAGTCCAATCATAATAGGATTTGCCATCGATTGAATATTCCAAGAACAATTCGGTTCCGATATTTCGCTCAAATAAATCCTCTGGCATGATGGAACCTCGTTTGCGTTGTCCATTTTCTACCAAGGTGATGATATTGGATATCGTGGGACGACTTTCGCCAAATGATGAATGTACGAATCCAAAATCATTAAAAACATGTAAATATTTAAAACAGGAATATGGAGTCTCCAACAGATCTCCATCTCCATATTTATAGCTGAAAATACCGTTACATATTTTTCCCCCGTTATATGGATTGGGGAAACTTCTATGTCCTTTAACGACAAGAACTGTGCAATAGCGGTTCATGCGGGCAATAAGACCGCACGAATGTACGGGACGACATCCACTACGGGCTTTTATGCCTGTCCAAATTTCTTCTTCACTAAGAGTCATTGGATCTTTAGCTATTAGCTCATGTGAGAAGAAATAGAGGAAGTTTCGTCGGGTCTGCTCAATGAATTGCGATTTGTATTTTTCGTCGGTCATGGTATTAGTACTGATTAATTAGCGGATGCCGCGGACTCGAGAGTCGTAGAGCTCGTTAAACCACATTTGCTTAAAGAGCGAGTTTACCCGGTCTTCAGTCAGTTTGTTGTAGAGTTCGAGCTTGGAATTGATGAACTCAAGCAGCTCACTATCGACTTCCTCGTTGAAACGTTCACGAATGTTGTCGCGAGAATTGTTGGTGTTGAAGAACTCGAGCAATTCTTCGTTTGAAGTAAGTCTGTCGCGAAGTCGCTGAATATCCACTTTGTCCTCATCGGTGAGGTCTATGCCAAAGGTATCATTGAGTGTCTTAATGATAACCGATAAAAATTCGTTGTCTTCAACCGGCTGTGCTTGCACACGACCTGCTCCCATACCATGCTCCTCGGAGTCGTTGCTTTCGAGCTGTATAGTCTTGATCCCATCGAATTTGATTTTGTAGCTGTCAAGAATCGTACCGTCGCATATTTCTTTTTTTTCAACGGCAGTCATATTAGCATTCTCTATGCGGAGCTTCATTACGAGCAGAGATATAAACTCATAGAGTTTGAGAAGTTGCTCGTCGTAGAATCGCTTGATATGACTCAGCAGGTTAAACAGCGATTTGAACGTCTGACAATCTTTGCGAAATTCCAAGTATAAATCTTGTGGTTCGCGAGGCAATGCCTTGGCACGGTCAACGACACGGTCAAGGATTGGATATACCATTTCCTTGCGTTCTTCCCAGTCGTCGCCCCATCGAATTGCGGCAAAGTCGTCAAGGTCTTTGCGAGTGATGATACCACGATAGTTTTCGTCGTTAAGAATTTTGCTTTTGAGCTGAATAATGTTGTCGGCGTCGGTTTCCATTTCTTCCGGCATATAATTTTTGCCATAGAAACGAAGGAAATCTGCACGAAGGTCTTCAGGGTCGTTGACGAAATCGAGCACCAGTGTTGAGGTCTTGCCTTTCATTGTTCGGTTGAGACGGCTAAGAGTTTGCACGGTGGAAGTTCCACCGAGTTTCTTATCCACAAACATAGTGTGGAGCAGAGGCTCATCAAAGCCGGTCTGATACTTATTTGCCACTATGAGTATGCGGTATTGCGGCATTTTTAGAGCGTCCGGGATTGACACTCTGCCTGGCAGTTGGTTCATAGACTGCTCGGTGTATTCCATACCGGTTTCACTGTCCTTGACCGAGCCGGAGAATGCCACAAGTGCCTTGTAAGGAAGTCGCATTTCCTGCATAATTTTGTCGAACATCAGCTTATAGCGCACAGCATGGAGACGGCTGCGGGTAACGAGCATTGCGCGTGCCTCGCCATTGATTTCCTTTGAAGCCTGTGATGCAAAGTGCTCAACCATCAGTCGGCTTTTACGCTCAATGGCAGCCGGCTGTATATCAACATAACTGCTAAGCAGAGCGATTGTCTTTTTGCGGTCGTGCTCATTGTCGGGTATGCTGTCGTTACGCATCAATTTATAATAACGCTTAAACGACATCACCGCCTGCATTGGATTAAGAATGAAGCCCTCGTTGATTGCATCTTCCATTGAATAGAGGTCAAACGGCTCTTTAGTGCCATTTTCACGCTCACAGAATATTTCAATGGTCTTTGGCTTAGGAGTCGCCGTGAAAGCGAAGAACGATACATTGCGGTGCGGACCGGTAGAGCGAAGGTCGGCCTCTATGCGGTCGCCGATTACGTCATAGTCGTCGCTTTCTTCAGGATTTGCTGCACGGTCGCTTTCCTCCGCTTCATCGAGCGAAAGGGCTTTGCGCATCTGGCGTGCAGAGCTGCCCGACTGGCTGGAGTGTGCCTCGTCGATAATAACGGCAAACTTGCGGTCGGTATATTTAGTGATTGATTCCGCTATTACCGGAAACTTTTGAAGCGTTGTAACAATAATTCGGCGGCGAGTTTCAATAGCCGTTTTTAGGTCTTGCGACGAGCAACGGTCGTCGATGTAGCACACTTCTCCGTCGGTCTGCTCAAACTGCTTGAAATTGCGTTGCATCTGTGTGTCGAGTGCCACGCGGTCATTCACCACGATAATACTATCGAACAGGGTATCGGGGTCTGTGAAATGTTGATGCAGACTCGACAGACGATATGCGAGCCAAGTGATAGTGTGGCTTTTGCCCGAACCTGCTGAGTGCTGAATGAGATAGCAATGCCCGGCACCTCTGTTCTCTACATCGGCAATAAGTTTTTTCACTGCACGGCGTTGGTGCCAGCGTGGAAAAATAAGCTTTGTTGAAGTCTTGTCCTCAAATTGACCTGTGGCTTTGTTATATTCTTTTTTTACCTCGGTGTGAACATTGACATAATGACTCACAAGGTCGATTATCGAATCGCGGCGAAGCACGTCTTTCCACATATAATCCGTGCGATATCCGTCGCTCTCCACACCTATATTGGCGTAGCACTTGTTATACGGCAAGAAATATGTGTTTTTGCCGTCAAGTTTGGTGGTCATAAACACCTGCTCAGTGCCAATGGCAAAGTGGACGAGGCAACGCTTGAATTCGAGCAGTTTCTCACCTTTCACGTCGCGGTCGCACATATATTGCTTTATGGCATTGTGGTGCGTTTGCCCGGTTAGTTCGTTTTTAAGCTCAATGGTGATGATTGGCAGACCATTGAGGAAGATAACCATATCAATTGAGAGAGCCGTATCTTTAACGGAATAATGCACCTGACGCATTACGGCAAGGCGGTTTCGGCCATACAGGCTAATATGCTCCGGGGTCTTGTTGCAAACAGGTCGGTTATACATCAGGCGAACGTGTGCACCCTCGCCGGCATCCACGTCATCAAATCGCAACACGTCGATAGTGCCGTGCTGATTGATTTCTTGGCTGACACGTTCGGCAAGACGCTTTTCAGCTTGCTCCTCTCCTCCGCAGCGTTTCACCAATAGCTCCCACTGCTTGGGCTGCGAACTGCGCACAAAGGCGGCAAGTTCTTTTGGCACAAGTGCAAGACGTGCATCGTAAGCACTATTAGGAATGGAATTATACTCCATTTCCGGATTTCCGTAGGGCACTTCCTGCTCGGCGGCCACAGAACCGTCAATAGCAGTTAAGACTGTTTTAGGCTGAGAAGTAAGATATCGCTCAATGGTAGCTTCCATATATTTTTCGTCAGGTTTCGTCATTGCCAGTTCAATTGCTTGGTTTGTAATCGCGCACGTCAACTTTTCCCGTAACGGCTTCGGTAATCACAGCTTGCTTATATTCTGTGAGTTCGTCAATTTGCTTTGTTAGCTCACTAATTAATACGTCAATTTTTGCTGTCTTGGTATCAAGAAAATCTGCAATGGCTTGCTGCTCTGCGAGTGGCGGAACTGGAAGAATAAAATTATTATAATCTCCTTGCGTCATGCTTGGAACTGCCGTATTTGATTTGTATTTATCATAATCAAATATGAGTGCAATATAATAGAAGAAGCGTAGATTATAATCATTAATTGATTTACAATCAAAAGCTGTATCAACATTCCAGTATTTACCTTCAATCCATCTTGGAATGTTTATAGTACCTTTTCTCCCTAATAAAACGGATGGTCCCTCTTTAAATTCCCCACAAGTTCTAAAACTTGCACCTCCGCTCCCATAAACGGCGATGTCACCCTCTAATTTGGGGTCAGAACCATTGGTAATGGCAATATAATATTTCAACTTTGATGTTATCCAATGTTCCGGGATATCACCGAGCCAATCAATGCCGGATGGGCGGAGTGGAGCGTCGGGATTGAGACCGCGTGTGACAGTTTCGGTGATAAGCGAAGTGCGGTAAGCCCGTATATCCTCCATCTGCTTCCGCTTCTCGCTAATCAAAGCATCTATCTTCCCGGTAACGTCATCCAAATATGCCGCAATCGCCTCCTGCTCCGCCACCGGCGGAATAGGAAGCCGCATTTCTGATAAATCCTGAACAGAAAGATGCTTTACCGTGGTAGAGTATTTGATATTATTTATTTCTTTAAGGATTATTGGCAATAAGTAAAACAAAAATCCTTTAATTAAAGAATCTGATTTTTCAAATTTACAAACTCTTTGATTTAATAATGAAATGCCTCCTTTCCAACGTGAAACATTAAAGTCTCCGTCCATTCCGATAAGTATATCCCCATTATTTACAATATACTCAAGTGTGAAATCACTATTATTATAATAGATTTCTGTATCATGAGAATAGATATCACGTATGCGAATGAGAGGAATCCCTTTTCTTTCATTTGAAAAAAATCTTGAATCTGCCGGGAATCCATATTGAAAAGTACAACACCAAGCCCCCTTCACAATATTCCAATGGCTTGGGATATCTCCGAGCCAGTCTATTCCTGATGCCTTATATTCGGGATATGCTTTCATTAGTCGAAAAGTTGAGAAAAGAGTGAACGAATGTTTTCCTCGCGGCTACGAACATCTGCGACTATTTCGGCAGAGGGGCGGAGGGTTTGGTGGCGGTAGAAATAGCGAGAGAAATTTATCTCGTAACTGATCTTAGTCTTGGAGATGTCAATCCATGATTCCGGGTCAATGTGCGGCAATACTTCAGTGGCGAAGTATTCCTTCCAGTCTGTGCCGATGGCGATTGATTCGGTGTCGGTCTTGCCAACCTCTTTAATGCCTCCACGCTTTGTGATGATTTTGCCATTCTCGTCACGCTTTGGCTGGCAAACTGTGAGCTCATAGCTGCCAAAGAATTTATTTGGATAGATACGGCAGTAGTCGTTCTCCTCGAAGTCGAGATAGAGAGCGAGGATTCGGTTTATATCGTCGGCGAGGATGTCATTACGCTTGCTGCCGAGGCTTTTCTTGGCAGGGTGGAATATCTCGGCGGCATTGATGAGTTGTACCTTGCCGCGTCGTTCATGAGATTTTTTGTTGGTCAAGAACCAGATGTAGGTAGCAATGCCAGTGTTGTAGAACAAGTCATTTGGCAGTGCTACGATAGCTTCCAGCCAGTCGTTTTCAATAATCCACTTGCGGATATTGCTTTCACCGCTACCTGCACCGCCACTGAAAAGAGGTGAACCGTTGGTAACAACCGCTATGCGAGCGCCGTCCGGCTCCATTTTTGAAATCATGTGCTGGAGAAACAGCAATTGCCCGTCAGAGATACGCGGAGTGCCGGCAGAGAAGCGTCCGTTGGGGTCAAGGCTCTCGTTGAGCACAAAAGCCTGGTCCTTTTTCCACGTTACACCATAGGGCGGATTGGCCATGATGTAATGGAAAAGGTTGCTCTGGAACTGGTCGTTGCTGAGGGAGTTGCCAAGACGTATGTTACGCGCGTCTTCACCGGTAATCAAAGCCTCCGACTTGGCGATGGCATAGGACTGCTCATTCAGCTCCTGTCCAAATGTCTGGATAACAGGCTGAGACTCCTCGTCGCACATTTCGCGGATAAACTGTTTGCCGAGATTGACCATGCCGCCTGTGCCGCAGGTGGGATCGAAGATGGTGCGGATAATGCCGCGACGGTTGAGTTTGTCGCGGTCGGGAGTGAACAGAATGGCCGACATCAGGCGGATAACGTCACGGGGAGTGAAGTGCTCACCGGCTGTTTCGTTGCTTTGTTCATTTGAGATACGTATAAGTTCCTCAAACACATAGCCCATGTCATGGTTGTCATACTTTTCAGGAGCGAAGTCAAGAGCTGCTACAGCTTGAATCATCTGGTAAAGGAGTCCATTGCGGACAAGACGCGCTACGACTTTGTCGAATTGGAAGTTGCGCAAAATCTCCTTGACTTCAGGCGAGAACCCATTCAGATAATTGTCGAAGTTGATGCCTATGTTCTTGGCATCGTCAACGAGCGACAGCAATGTATGGCGTGAAGTGTTGTAGAACTTCATACCTCCCGTGGCCTTACGGAGGATGGGGTCGAGCTTGTCCTCGGCCACTTTGTCCTTGAAGTTTTCGTATGCTGCCCGGACCTTTGCATTGACCGGCTCAAGAATGCAGTCGATTCGGCGCACTACCACAAAGGGGAGCATCACCTCTCCGATTTCATTCTTTTTGAAAGTGTCGCGCAGCACATCGTCAGTAATGCGCCACACAAATCCTATGTCGGGTCTCTTATTATTTTGTTCCATTTCTTTCTAAAGAGCAGTTATATCATCCTTGCCCGTTGTAGTCAGCAAGATTAATAAAATAGTCTGTTTTGAATAGTCTTATCGTTGCCAGTGTCACCTATTATTTTTTTTGTAGGGTCTTTAATACCACCAACAATTTGTTCACGTAGTGTTACGCAGCTCTTTCTTATCTTCGCTATATCCTTATAAGATATTGCCAACTCTGTATCGCCGGACGTGTTTTTCGAGTCATGAAGAACCGAGGTCAATGTCACAACATTATCGTCATAAATTGTTGTCGTATTCACCGGGTGAAAGAGTTTGAAACCTTTGTCGCAAGTAAGGACGAAATAGTTGCTGATGATTTTTCGGGGATGAATTGTATCATTGAAGACAAATTCAAGTTGTATATCGTAATCACGTATAGTCTTGAGATATGCTTTAAGCTGGCCGTTAAGTTGGTCAGCTTTTTCGGGCCTGATTTTTTGAGGCATTGGTGAAACTATCAGCAGATGATATGTCGTGGATAGAGCTTTAGGCATAATAGCATTGAGAATCATTTTCAGATTTTCAAAGCCGATATTCTTGTCTTTATCTTCATTCTGAAGAAGATAATTATCTGTTATAATCAGACTGTTGCTGGGCGGCAACTTCTGCCCGAAGAGCAGGTTCGACCAGCCGTCACGGGTACCGGAAAAATTATCTCCCTTGTCGGGACTCTTCTTGAACGATAACTGAAGGACGTTATCGTCAATCTCTTTCTCACTCTGAACTAAAATGCCATATTCTGATGAGATTTTGTCTGCCTCAGCCTTTGAAATATCGAAGAAAAACATAGCCCGAGGCTTATCTACTACCATAGAACGGTCCTCTTGAAGTGCGGTAAAATAATCGCTAAGTGCGATAATTTTTACGTCGTTCTTGGATAGTTGAGTTAATTCGCTTTCTTCATCTTCAAGGATTTCATCCAACTCATCATCAGTAAGATTAACACAGATTACTGCATGATGATTGAATATGTGATGAAGATTTGGATATTCGTCATCACAAACGACGACTTCTTCAAGAGCATCTTTGCCTATGTAGATAGCCATTTTAGTCTCAGCCATTTTTCTTTCTCCTTTCAAGTTTTGAGATAGTCAAGGCTGATGCAGATGCTTCATCAAAGAATCCCTCGCCGAATTTATTGTCAAACCTGCCGGAAGGTAAGAACTTCATGTCGTATGGCAGGCCCTCTGTTGGGAAATAGTACACCTTGAATGGATTTTGCTTTTCAAGCTCTTCATCATTGAGGTTCATCTCTGCCACAAGTACTTGTGTGCGGCGGACGAGGTACTCTGAATGAGTCTCTACAAGGAATCTATAACTTTCGTCTTTTGCAACGTCTGCAAAAAGGTCGGCGAGTTTGCTTTGAAGGCGAGGGTGGAGATTTTGTTCAGGTTCCTCAACTACGATGAATTTTGGCACATAGCTCTTACCGCCATCTTTGCCATGATGTCCTTCTTCAAACATAATGGTAGCTAATCCGAAAAGCAATACCATGATTTGATTTGCACCCATGCCAAGGTCTGCGAGGTCTACGTCACCGGTTACAGTCTGAATTTTGACAGTGTAGCCCTCGCCGCCAATGGATTCAATTCGGTAATTGGAACCGATGCCGAATTCTGCCATCCACTTGCGAATGAAGGTATCGGGCATATCACCGGGGTTGATACCACGGCGAGCGTATTCATGTATTTTCTGAGCGGCATAGTCGTTCTTATCATCGATGGTGTAGAGCATCTTCTGAGAAACTCCGTGCGCTTGAAGATAATATACGTGAGGCCTTCTAAGTTCTTCGTCAAGCGATCGAGCACTTTCAAGTATAAGAGAAAGCTTGTCGGCTAATACTTGCTCATTTGCCCGGTCTTCCTCTGTACCATTCATCTCAGTCTCTTTCTGCTCATTTGCCGGTAATTCGACAAGATCTTCTCCGAATACTGTAATGGTTTTTGCTCCGATAGTATCTGTATAGGCCTCAATATTTTCAATATACGAAGCGAGAGCACCATTCGTCGTTCGATTTATACCTTTGATGCCAAGGTAATCGTGGAGGTCGGCTTCTGCACTCGAAGACTCCTCCATTTCTGAATCTTGCTTAACAAAAGCATTCCTTACCTTAAGGAGCTTTTCGAGTTCTTCGTTTGCCATTGCAGCCTCAAAGGGGTCGCTTTCGGTTTCAAGAGTGCTTCGCAATTCTGTAATACGTTTTTGTATCTGGTCAAATTTTGGGTCGCCATTGCCCTCAATCTTTTCAAATTCAGCACGCATACGATGAGTGTTGAAATTGAAAGTATATTTGATATGTCGCTTTATGTCATTAATCTCAATGATGGCGACTTTTGCAACCGGAAGGTCCTCTCCGGCACTATCGGGCTCGATAACGACGCGCACGTTGAAACTTGAAACACACAATGTAAGTTCCATAGACGTTTCTTTTGCACCACGATAGAGAGCACGCTTAAATGTGCCAAGACCAAGATCATGAAAATCATTGGCATCGAAACGAAATTGAGGCGAACAGAAGCTGTCATCTCCGAAGGGAGAGGAATCGGCTTTCTTCTTGAGAGTACGCAAATTGTCAAACACTAACAGAAGGGCTTTCTGAAGTGTAGACTTTCCAGCATTATTGCCGCCGACCAGTATGGTGATGTCTCCGAATGTGAACTCGGGGGATTTGGCGAAGCGGCGGAAATTTTCGAAGTGGATTGATTTCATATCGTGGTTGTTTCTGATTTACGATGCAAAGTTACTGCTTATAGGTTCAATCTAAATGAACCTGAAAATAATTTTTGAAATTTTTTTCGATTCGTGCCGAAATTTCTTGTTTGACATTGGCCGGAGAGAGTACTGTAAAGCGCTCGCCGAAGGACAAAAGCAACTGTATAAGTTCAAAATTCGGTATGACCGAGATGGAAATGACAGCAGAACCGTCGGGGTTCGTCTGGATAACGGTTTGGGTAGAATGCAGCGGTTTGGAAAGCGTATAAGGAAGTTGCTCTTTGCTAACAAGAATCTTAATATCCTCCGGTCTTGCATCCGGTTTTATGCTGACTCCGATTACATTGTCGAAATAAGAATGGAAATCAATCTCCTTATTAGGAATGTATTTGATTGTTGACCGTTCTATCGACACTATTCGATCCAGTGGATAGTTGGAGATACTGCCAAAATCTTCATCTCGTCCGAAGAGGTACCACCGTTGGTTGTACTGTTTAAGGAAATATGGATGCACGGTAGCCGTAATGTCAACATTCTTATATGTGTGATAATTTAACCGAATTACTTGGCGGTTTGTGATGTGCTCAAAGAGGGGCGTGAAGAACTCAAGGCCTTTCAGTTGCTTGTTGTCATGAAATCCTACCACAGACTGCGACTCCGTATTGACTGCCGATTGAATATGGGCGTTAAGTTCGTTGACCCACTCGAAGCCGGGCATTCCGTCAAAGCGTCTGAGAACTGCGACAGACTGCGACAGTTGGGCAATGTCATCTTCAGAGAGAGGCGTATTATATATTGAGAAATCAGGGTCCTCGTAGCGATAGCGGATATTGCGACCATCCTTTACCGCCTCCACAAGTATCCCATAACGACTCTCAATAGATAGAATGTCATTGCGTACAGTATTGGACGCAGTGATTGGTGGTTCACCGCGGCGATTGAGTGCCTCATTGCATTTCTCCATTATCTCGTAAGTCGAATATCCTCTTCGATTCCGCAGACAACGGTCGATAATCATCTCTCTATATGCTCCGTTTTTGACGTTCGCCATGGCATCGTTGGTTTATAGGTGCAAATATAATTAATATATCTGAAACATTGAGTGTATTTGCCTCAGAATTTGTGTGTAATGGCCACGGATCTTTCATTTAAGATTGACGTGGCGTTTGAGAATATGTGTTATTTTATAGCGTGTATTGTAGTTACGCCACAAATTTACCGCTGTATACAAGGAGCGGAAAAGACACTCAGTTTCAGAGAAAATAAGTAACTTTGCACTTATGAAATGGACAGAAGAAGAAGAAATAGAGGAATATAAGAAGAAATGCCTTGAAGCGTTTCAGGGCAAGCTGGGAATACGCCTATTGACCGATATATTGCACAATATGGCTTTACATCGTTCAATGTCCCCAATGATAATGAACGATTCGCTTTAACAGCTGAGTCACTATCATTCTGCCATAGCTTCGTTGAACCCGACAAAGAATATCGCACGTACAAGAATAACGATGACCAACTATTTGTAGCAGATGAAACAAATGGCCGCTTTGGTCTAATATGTCCTAAAATAGAGTTGGCACCAATCCTGGGTATAAATTACGAATCATCATTGACAGGTGAAATTTTTTACCGTCCAATAGCAAATTTCATTCAACCCTAGAAAAATGTGATTGAGCGTAAAGGAGACGTATATCCTCACGGAGATCTCAATCAGCATTTATTGAATGTAATTCGAGAATCAAAACCATATGTAACTGTTCGCGAATTTCTCGAAGAACTTATTGAGTTCATTGGTAATCAAGAATTTTATTTTACGAGAGAAGTTTATACCAGGTGGAAATTAGGGCCGCAATATCCTGAACTTGACAGTTGCTTTTTGGCAAAAATCAAGAAGTCGGCTAACCAATTCAATAATAACAAATCCAATATAGACTTTTAGTCAAACAACCAACACAGCGAGAGCCACTCCCTGCGGAGCGGTCCTGCGGTCAGAGAGAGAGGAAGCGGTCAGTCGTGGATAAAGACGTAGCCGTCCTCCATAGTGTAGTCGTACATGAAAGGTCGCGGGCATACTTTTCGTAGTCGAAGTAGTTAGAAAGATTGCCCATGAGCCTATCGAGGTCGTAAAGCTCGTTGACCATGTATTCGGCGAAGTCTTCCTCCGACTTGTATTCGCCCTGAAAGCGGTCCTCGAAGCGGTCGAGGCAGTCGAGGTCGAAGCAGGAGACGTAGGCGTTCACGGCGTCGGCATCGTAGCGGTCGCACAGTTCCATATACTCTTTGAGCAGGTCCCACTTTTCCTCGATAAAGAGGTCGTCGCCGTCGAGACCCTGGGGCAGACATTCCCAGTCCTGCGCGTCGAGTTCGGGGTCGGGTTCGTCGGCGTGGATAGCCTTGCAGAAGCTGATGAGGTCCTCGAAGTCGTCGAAGGTAGTGAGGTCGATCCAGAGGCCGCAGAGATTGCCGTCGTTGTACTTGGCCCATGTGCCGCAGTAGATAGAGGGATTGCCGTCGCAGTCTGACTTGTGGTCTGCCACGTCACAGGCGAAGCTGTCGGCGATAAAGCCGAGGTCATCGAGGCGTTCCTCCACCGAGGGAGTGATGTTGAGTTCTCCGAATTGCAGTTTGATTTTCATAACTTTTGAAGTTTGAGGGTGTAACATACGGTTCATTTTTTGAAGTTTTACGCTGCAATCAGAGGGGGAGCCATTGAGCGGCCAAATGCAAATAATCCCGAGGAAAAATTTTAAGGCCCCGGTGCCGGTAAATACTACCGACCAATATTAGTCGGTGGAGATTTATAAAATTATTCCGAAGCCCCGGAGGTGGCGGCGAGGCACGAAGCCGGGATAGCGCAGCGATATTTTCATCAGGGCGCGGCTCACCCTAACTTTGCGGCAGGAAAACTAAAAATGGGCCTATGCGGAAGCCGGGACGGAAGAAGTAACCGAAAATCGCAATGCGAGGACACAATACCCTCGGTGGGAATATGGAACGCCCGCAGACCCCGGCAGCCGACAGCCGCTCCGATGCGGCAACAAGTCAGGACGCAGACACAGGCAAGCCCTCCTGCGGCGCAATGGGCGGTGCAACGCCAAACGGCAGACTCGCAGGACTCAGACCGCACAACCTTGACTTTGAGGCCATCAGCTTCGCTATCCGCGCAGCACCCGACCACGACAGCGCAGGAATGGGTCTGCCCGTGGGTCAGGCCAACGGCCTCCGAGGGAAAGAGGGCTCAAAGAGTGCCTTGTGCGACAGCCACGATGAGCGGTGAACGCACTCCTGCCCGACTTCGACTGCATCAGCCGAGGACGCAGGGCGAATGTCAGAGGAAGGCAGAATATATGGTCATCGGGCTTCCTCGAAAGGCTGATGGGAAATCTCACTGCTCCGACGAGAATGCCGCGACCTTTGTACGACTGCACGGAGGAAGGCCACGTCTCACGACCGACAGCATCCGCACTCCCGCAGGGCTGCTCCGCAGGGGTAGCTCTCGCATCCGCTCTCTATATAAAAATGAAGCTATGCTACCACCAAAAAAAATTCCACTAACTTTGTGGCGGAATGAATATGGCTGTTTTTCGGAGAACGCCATTGCGCTCAAATGCTTTGAAAGAAATTGAAAAGAAGATTGCGGGCAAATGTTGCGCGGAATATTTTGATTTTGCCCGTAATTTGCCCGCAGAATATAAGAAAAACGACCTAAATCAGTGATTATCACTTCTTTAAGTCGCTTTTGGGGTGCCCAGAACAGGACTCGAACCTGCACGTCTCTCAACACTCGCACCTGAAACGAGCGCGTCTACCATTCCGCCACCTGGGCTTTTGTGGTGCAAAGGTAGAAAGTTTTTTTGATACGACAAGCGATTATCTCGAATATTTTTTATTATTTTGCACTTCAGTATGGACATAAGTGGGCCGAGCATTGCGCAAACGCACTTTCTCGCGACTTGTTGTGCCACGGTGTTCTACGATATAATTTAGTTAGAAACAGATAATTATGGGACAAGAATACAGTATCTTGAAAGATGGTAAGGTTGTGGCTATGGCCAGCGACCATGCCGGTTACGAACTGAAATGCATTATCGAGGGTTATCTCGAGTCAAAGGGTATAGCCTATAAGGATTTCGGCACTCATTCGGCAGAGTCTTGCGACTATGCCGATTTTGCGCATCCGTGCGCCGAGGCTGTCGAGTCGGGCGAGTGCTATCCGGGCATTGCGATGTGCGGCAGCGGCAATGGTATAAATATGACGCTGAACAAGCATCAGGGCATACGCGCGGCATTGTGCTGGACGGTGGAACTGGCACGCTTGGCGCGTGCGCATAATGATGCTAATGTTCTGGTGCTTCCGGCACGCTTCATCGAGCCTTCGGATGCCTTGGCTATCGTGGATATGTTTCTGTCTACGCCTTTTGAGGGAGGACGTCACGCACGACGTATCGCCAAGATTCCGCTAAAGCACTAATACTCAACACTCGGTGTCGGACTCAATATGGCGATGGTATTGCCGCGCCGTAGTCCGTTCCTGTTGTGTTTGATGAGAATGTCGTGAGATGTTTTGCGACTTGCCGTCGGAGTGTCGGCAGGTTGCTAATACGTGTATATCTGAATTCCGGCATAATATCGGCCTTGTAGACGCCACTGGTATTCGGTGGCAAATCGCGTAGGCGGTTGGTCGTACACGTATCTGCGCACCAGCCTCGGCGGCTCGGTCCAGTTGTAATGTATCCGAATGTTTTTTGTCGGCGCCGGCGCTTTGCCGCGTTGTGCTTCGCGTGCGTATTCGATGACATTGCCTATCTGTTCGTACCGGCGCACATGCTCAATGGTGACCCATGCTTGATGCGCCGTCACTACGGCCAGCAGGACTATGGCGGCGAGGCGCGTGCCTCGGGTGTCGTGCGTAGGTATTATCGGTTCGAGCAATCGCAGTCCGGCCATCACCGCAAATAGGGCTACCGGCGTGAGAGACCGCTGTCCCGTATGTACGGCTATCGACATCAGTATAGCCAAGGCCAGTGCTAAGGATACCACAGGCATTGTGCCGAGGGTATGCCATAATCCGCGTATGCCGTTGCGCACGGCAGTGAATACGGCCATGATCGCGAAGAACCATAGAGCCGGCAGACGCCCCAGCATTTCAAGCCCCGTAAGCAGCCCTCCGCCCGAGGCATCGTTGGCGGCCATGCGTTGCCAGTTGCCCGGAGCCCAGGCCAATACAAGGCAATCCATAGACAGGGCTATCATCGTGGCCAGCGGCGGGCGTCGGTCCTCGCCGCCCCATAGGGCTATGCACCACAAGGCGCCGCAAAGGGGAAACGCAAATCCCTCGTTGGACGCTCCCACCAGGAAGGCCAAGGTGCATTGCAGCCACGCGCTGCGATGTCCATATATGGACCAAAGCAGCGCCAAAGTGCCCAGCGACGGCCACAAGTAATTGGGCGCAAGGTTGATGGATAGCCACAGTCGCCCCGGTTCGGGGAAGGCGTGCAGCCATAGTGTCACCACTACGACCCACCACAGCGCGTTGCGCCTCAGCCGGCGGCCGCATAGGCGGCAGCAGCCGATGACCGCCAGCACCAACACCGCCATGTTCAGCGGATAGAACCATTCGGGTCCGGCCAAGGATGAGATGGCCATCTCGAAGCTGTGGATGAGTACGCGGCCGTTGACGCCCATATAATGGAAGCCCATCGAATGGATGATGTCGCCCCAATCTTCGACGGGACGCATGGTGGCAAAGGCAAAATAATCGCGCCCCTGCGCGTTGTCAAAACAATATAAATAGCGCAACTCGTCGCCGGCGGGGTAGTGCGCATACATGCGTATGCACACGGCCACGGCTATAGCCGCTATGAGCGCGGCCATGACGGCAGTGGCAATATGTGTGCCGGGGCGCTTCATATTGTGCTTAGGGACAAGCGGCGGTGACGCGCACGGTGATGACCGGCGTAACCGGGTCGTTGGTGATTACAAATACACGGGCATCCAGCGGCCTTCCGTCCGAGGGTAAGGCCTCGCGCACCATAGATATGTAGATGTCGGCAGTGCGGCCTTTCTTGACTTTTCCGCTCTTGGGCACGGACACCTCTAACGCCGGCGACAGTGTGTAAACGCGCCGTATAAGCAGCGGTTCGCCTTTGCCGCGGTTGGACAGCCGTAATACGGCATGTCCATCGCCGTCGCAGGTTATATTGATCAATTCCGAGTCCACGGCGGCCTGCGGCGCGCGTGCAAGAGCTCGTGGCTCCACCTTAGAGAAATCCTCGTGTACGTCCACCGAGATTTCGAGAGTATGTCGTATCTCGGGATGTCGGCTGTCGGGGACAATGACCACTGAATCGAGGTTGGCCCCGTACAGGGGTACTCGGTCGCCATTGACGTAGAAGCTGAGACTGAGACGCTCGCCCGGCGGTACGTCACGCGGTGTGGGCGTTACTTCCAACCATTTAGGCGCATAGGCCACGGTTGGGGAGATGGTATCGGTGCTGCCGTTGTATCCATTCGTAAAGACGCTCTTGACGTGTCGGCGCATAACCTGACCCAGTATCACCGAGGAATGAGCCATTTTCAACGGACCGAAGTCCACGGGAAAGCGGCGTGCAATGGTCTGCGGCGCACCTACTACAACACCTTTGATGATGAGCACCGAGCGCGGTGGCGTTGTGTTGGCGTTGATAAACACGCTCTTGGCAAATCGCCCCGGCCGTCCCTGCGAGTCATAGGCCACCGTAATCAATGCTGTATCGCCCGGTGCCAGCGGCCGTGTGTCGTAGCGCGGCGTGGTGCATCCGCACGAAGCCCGTGCCCCGGTGATGACCAAGTCCTCGTCGCCGGTATTGACATAACGGAATACGCACTTGGTAGGCTCCGGGCTTTCGGCAAAAGCGCCGAAGTCATATTCGGTGCCGCCTATCCACGTGATTTCGGCGTCGGCAAGTGCCGCGAAGGTGCCGATGAATGCGGCCGAGACTGCAAGGAATGCGCGGAGAGGGTTCATGATGGTCTGCGTCAGGTGTTTATTTGTCTGCGAAAGGCTCAAACATAACGGTAGACAAGTATTTCTCGGCGCGGTCGGGGAAGATGACCACGATATTGCTGCCGTCGGGGGCGTCCAAGGCTGTACGGCGAGCGGCTATCATGGCCGCGCCGCTGGACATGCCGGCAAAGATGCCCTCGTGCGCAATGATTTGGCGAGCCATGTCTATGGCTTCCTCCGACTCGATCATTTCCTGTCGGTCGATACGCGCAGGGTCGTAGATGGCCGGGACTATGGCCTCTTCAAGGTTCTTGAGCCCTTGGATGTAGTGGTTGCGTACGGGTTGGGCGCACACGATTTGCACTTTGGGGTTGAGGGCCTTCAGGTAGCGGCCTATGCCCATGATGGTGCCCGAGGTGCCGATGGCGCTGACCAGGTAGTCGACATGCCCGTCTGTCTGAGCCCATATTTCGTTGGCTGTCACGCGGTAGTGTGCCTGATAGTTGGCTGCATTGCTGAATTGGTCGGGCATGAAATATTTTTCTGGTTGCTCGGCTACCATTTTGCGGGCCAGTCGTATGGCTCCGTCGGTACCGTCTTGGGCGGGGGTGAGTATGACCTCGGCGCCGTAAGAACGTATCATGCGTCGGCGCTCGATGCTGACGCCGGCGCTCATGACGATGACTACGTGATAGCCTTTGATGATGCCCACGACGGCGAGACCTATGCCGGTGTTGCCGCTGGTAGGTTCTATGATGGTTTGCCCGGGGTGTAGGCGGCCCTCGCTTTCGGCCTGCTCAATCATATTTAGGGCTATGCGGTCCTTGATGCTTCCGGTGGGATTGAAGCCCTCTACCTTGGCCAGGATGTTGACAAGGGGATTGGGGTTAAGGGCGTTGATGCGTACCATTGGTGTAGAGCCGATGGTATCGAGAATGTTGTCACAAATTTTCATGACGAAGTACGAGTGTTGTTAATAAGTGCAATAAAAGTTTTGGCGGTTTTGGCCAAAATAAATATGGCGGCCATCAGTATGACTATGACTGCCGAACAAGGTATATCCATCATTGAGCTGATAAAGAGTCCGCCCAGGCATGTCAGCAGAGACACTATGGCGCTGGTCGCCATCAGCGGACCCATGCGGTGGCAGAAAATTTCGGCCACCATCATCGGCAGTGAAAGCATGGACATCAGCAGCATTACGCCTACAAGACGTATTGTCAGTACAATACATACGGCCACCAGCACGGTCATAGCTGTAGTGACGAAGCGCACAGGCAGCCCGGCCACGCGTGCAAAGTCGGGGTCGAAGGCACAGACAATGATGCGCCGCCATTGCCACGACACGAATGCGATGAGCACGGCGGTGTATATGGCAAAGGACGTGATGTCCGTGGTGTTGATGGTGAGGATGTTGCCGAAGAGGAAGCTGTTGAGCTCGGGTACATATCCCGGCGATAGGAATACAAAGAGTACGCCTATGGCCATACCCAGAGCCCAGATGACGGCTATGGCGCTGTCTTGGCGCACGCGCAGCCGTGCCGATAGCCAGTCGACGCACAGCGACGACCCCACGGCAAAGACGCCGGCCATAAGCACGGGGCTGATGCCCAAATAGTACCCCAGGCCAAGTCCGCCGAAACAGGCATGGGTGACGCCGCCGCAAATAGCCACCATGCGCCGGGTGATGATATACGACCCGATGATGGCGGCAGCCACGGAAATGATGGCTACGCCTATTAGTGCCAGTTTGAAAAACGGATATGTCAGCAGTTCGGAAAACATGTATTTTAAGTCTTTTGTCGCCGGACAGCGTTGTCGAGTGCCGCATCCTCGACGAGCATCATAGTCTCGTCGCGTAAGGCTTCCGGCAGGGCAATGTTGCGTCGGCGCAGGCTGCGCAACCATTCCGGGGCTTCGCCGTCCGCCAGGGTGGTGAGTACTTCGCGGAATTGCTCGACCTGTTGTGACGTATATGCCGCAGCATCTGTGCCGGCCATGGCATCCAGCTCCTCGTCATCGAAATAGACGATGTCGCCGTCTGTGTCGGCGAGCTTTTCGCATACGGCATGCATACCGCAGCATTTCGAGCCATCGGAGCTTTCCACGGCCTCTGATTTCTCTACGGTTTCCGAGTTTTTCGAGTCTCCGTGAAAGTGACGCTGGAGGATGTAGGCGGCAAGGCCTAAGACGACTATGATGCCTGCCAGAATAAGGATGGCGGTCATGAGAGGACGTAATTATGTTGGGAAGATGTTGGAAGCCAGTCCGGGATCTTGTTTCTCGGACATTTGTTCTTCGACGGGGTTCTCATCCTCGGAGGGTACGGTGGCATTGACGGCAGCCTCATCCACCTCGGTGATGGTAAATCCGGCGTTGCGCAGGTCGTCCCAAAATCCCGAATAGGATTTGGTCACCACTTCCGGGGAGTCTATCACCAGCCCGGGAAGATACAGCGCTGCTGGAGCAAAGGCCATGGCCATGCGGTGGTCGCCGTAGGTCTCGATTACGGGTAGGGTGCGTATGGGCACGCGGCGTCCTTCCCAGCCTATCGAGTCATCGCCGTCTATTTCGTAGAGGGCTCCGAGTTTCACCGCCTCGGCACACAATGCGTCCAGTCGGTCAGTTTCCTTGTCGCGCAGAGTGTGCACTCCGTGAAATTGGAACGGGACTCCAAGCATAGTGGCAGCCACAGCCAAGGTCGGCACAAGGTCCGGAGTGGCCGACATGTCAAGGTCCAGTCGGCTGTATATCTCGGGTGAAGCCGACAAGCCTACGCCGTCAATATGCTCGCCCGTGTCTTCGTCTTCGGGATTTTGTTCCGAAATGACGCCCAAGCGCTCGAATATTTCAGCGGCCACGCTGTCGCCTTGCAAACGATATCCGAGGCGCAGTCCCGGGAGGGTGACCCACCCCGAAGAGAGGGCGGCGATAGCGTACCAATAGGATGCGGCGCTCCAGTCGCGTCCCACCGGCGTCTCGGCTGCCGTGATGTCGGCGGCGCTGCCTTGTATGCATACATCGTTGCCTTCGAGCGCTGCGTCTATGCCGCGCCGGCGCAGCATTTCCAGGGTCATGTGCAGATATGGTGCCGAGGTTACATCGCCCTCGAGGACAATGCGTAGCGGACGGCGCATCAGTGGAGCGGCCAGTGTCAGGGCGCTGATAAATTGTGAGCTGACGGTGGCGTTGATGTTCACCATGCCGCCTTCGAGCTGTCGTCCGCGGATGTGCAGCGGTGCGTATCCTTCTGTGCCCTTGGCCGGGTCGCCGTCTGCATCGGTGTATTCGATGTCGGCACCGAGGCTGCGCAGGGCTTCCACCAGTGGCGCAATGGGGCGGTGGCGCATGCGCTCTATGCCGTCAAGAATGATGTCCGTGCCTTCGGTGGCGGCGAAGAAAGCTGCGGCAAAGCGCATGGCTGTACCGGCGGCGCCGATATCTACGCGACCATTGCGCATTGAGAGGGCGTGCATCAGCGCACGGGTGTCGTCGCAGTCGGCAACGTCTTCGGCAGCTGTGGCATATCCGCCGATGGCATCGATGACAAGTCGTCGTGCGCTTTCGCTTTTGCTCAGCGGTAGATTGACGGTGGTTTGCAGGATTTCTTCGGGGGGGAAGATTGCGTATTTCATTTGTTGTATAATTGGCCGCCGCCGGGGCGCAAGGCACGGGGCGGCGGCAGGTCGTTACTGGTTCATGATGCGCAGCAGCTCGTCGTTGTCGCGCGTGCGTTCCATACGTTCTTTGATGAACTCCATGGCTTCGATGCTGTTGCGATCGCTGAGGAAGTTGCGCAAAATCCACATTCGGTTGAGGTTTTCGGCGCGTATCAGCAGGTCGTCGCGGCGTGTGGACGAGGCTATGATGTCCACGGCCGGGAATATGCGCTTGTTGGAGAGCTTGCGGTCCAATTGCAGTTCCATGTTACCGGTACCTTTGAATTCTTCGAAGATGACTTCGTCCATCTTGGAAGATGTCTCGGTGAGGGCCGTGGCGATGATGGTGAGCGATCCGCCGTTCTCGATATTGCGTGCAGCGCCGAAGAAACGCTTGGGCTTTTGCAGGGCGTTGGCATCTACGCCGCCGCTGAGTATCTTGCCCGAGCCGGGGGCGCAGGTGTTGTATGCGCGGGCCAGACGGGTGATTGAATCCAGCAGGATGACCACATCGTGGCCGCATTCGACCATGCGTTTGGCTTTTTCGAGAACTATCCCGGCGATGCGTACGTGTCGGTCGGCCGGCTCGTCAAAGGTCGATGCTATGACTTCGGCACGCACGGTGCGGCGCATGTCTGTGACTTCTTCGGGGCGTTCGTCGATTAGGAGTATCATGATGTAGGTCTCCGGGTGGTTCTCGGCTATGGCATTGGCGATGTCCTTGAGCAGTATGGTTTTACCGGTCTTGGGGGGCGCCACGATAAGTCCGCGTTGACCTTTGCCTATGGGAGCGAACATATCGACGACACGTGTCGAGAGGTTGCAGGTCTTGCCGGAGGTGAGGTCGAATTTCTCGTCCGGGAACAGTGGCGTGAGGTGCTCGAAGGCTATGCGGTCGCGAATAAAGCGTGGGGTGCGGCCGTTGACGCGCAGCACCTGGCTTAGGGGGAAGTATTTTTCGTTTTCGCGCGGCGGACGTATGGTGCATTCGACCACATCACCGGTCTTGAGCGCGTATTGCTTGATTTGTTGTTGTGTCAGGTAGATGTCATCGGGCGAGGGCATGTAGTTGTAGTCCGCCGAGCGAAGGTATCCGTAGCCTTGGCTCTCTATTTCGAGTACGCCGCAGGTCTCGATGATGTCGGTGAAGTCAAAACGGTTGTCGACAAATCCCATATTGGCGTTGTTCTTGTTGCGGTTTTTCTTGTTTTTCTTGCCTTGTCCGGGAGGTGTCGGCTGCACCTGGGTGTTGGGCTGCGGGTCGCCGACGGTGATGGGGTTGGCTGCGCTTTGCTCGGGTGTCAATACGGGACGGCCGTAGAATTGTTGTGGTTGCGGCGCCTGCTGCGGCATCTGCTGGCGTCGTTGTTCATCGGCCTCGCGTTCGCGTTGCGAGCGCGGAGTGAATGTACGTCCTCCGCCGAATTGAGGGAAGAAGGTGGCAAATGAGTCGTCTGTTTTTTCTTGCTGTGCGTTGTCGGCGTTGTTTTGTTGCGTGGATTGTTGCGCGGGTTCTTCGGGCCGGGTTTCGGAGGTGTCAGCGGTGACGGGTTGTGCCGTTTCGGGCGTGGCATCGGATGCTTCGACGTTGGGCTGCTTCGGAGCTTGTGCTGTAGGTTGAGCTGTGGTCTATGAAGGAGACATCGTGCGCCAGACCGGCAGACTGCTTGAGAACATCGGTGCCCTGCTGAAAGATGGCG
>ERZ856578.1258-NODE-1258-length-48885-cov-4.487604_pt1 | contig 48885 bp, 49 predicted proteins | sample MGYA00514384_ERZ856578 | MGnify/ENA primary metagenome ERZ856578 (study PRJEB29103, sample SAMN06111958) | human gut metagenome | biome: human gut; feature: ankylosing spondylitis patient; material: healthy_person | host: Homo sapiens | place: China:Hangzhou...
ATTTCCACGTTCCCATAACGCAAGTATAGCACAAACCTCCGCTTCCGGCTACCTTAACCCACCGTCTAAAGCCAGTGAGATTGCGGTAGCCCTCTTTCAAAATAAAGATAACGAAGATAGCATACAGCAATCTGTTAACAAGCGGTACGCTCAATTCCTACCTTTCCGACATAGACGGTCAGGCGCAGGAACGCTTGGAAACGCTTGCAGAACAGATGAAACAGTCACAGGGCATTACAGAGCAATTAATTCATACCAAAGTACGATGACAAAAATTTTTTAATAACCTTTTTAACGATAAATACCTTGCAATCATTGACTTTTAGGCATTTTAGGTGTACGCTTAGCATTGGGTTAGCGGCGGCTAATCAAGTCGCCGCTATATTGAGAAACATGAGTTAGTCAGTGCTAACTATTATATGCGAAGGAGAGCAATAAATGATTGACAAAAACCTGCTCCGATTGCTCGGAGATAATAAGAAATATATATTTTATACCGTAGGTCTGATGGTACTCGGCTTATTTGCCAACGTCGGCATTACCGCCTCAATCTGCTGGGCGATAAACCTTGCCATTCACTACGATGAGTATAGCGGCGGTGCAACCATATTTCTGTGGCCTGCCGTATGTGCAGTTATCTGTATCATCGTGCGCTATACCGCATCCCGACTTGTAGGCGACTTAAAGGACACGCTCGGCAGAAAGGCAAAAAAAGACCTGCGTGAACGTGTATATAACAAAATCGTAAAATTGGGTGTTCGTTCTACGGACGGAATGAGTATGGCAGGTTTAACGCAGATATCTATGGAGGGTGTGGAGCAACTTGACCTCTATTATTCTTCCTATATTCTGCAGTTCTTTTATGCTATGCTCGCCCCCTTTATTCTGTTCGGCATCACTGTATGGATCGAATGGCGTGTGGCAGTAGTTCTGCTTTGCTGTGTACCGCTAATTCCCGTGTCTATCATTGCCGTATCCAAATACGCAAAGAAGATATTTGCAAAGTATTGGGGCAAATATGCCTCGATGGGTGACTCTTTCCTTGACAGCGTTCAGGGATTGAAGGAACTCAAAATCTTCAAGGCAGACGAAGCTCAGCACACGAAAATGAACGAAACAAGCGAGGACTTCCGCAAGATTACGATGAAAGTTCTCGTGATGCAGCTTGCCAGCACTACCATTATGGACTTGGTTGCATATGGTGGTGCAGGAATCGGTATTGCTATGGCGATTTTATCGGTTGTTAAATGGGAGCTTGCACCGATTGCGGCATTGTTCCTTATTTTAGTTGCGGTTGATTTCTTCCTTCCGCTTCGAGCCTTTGGTTCAGCATTTCACATTGCGATGAACGGAGCAAGTGCAGGTAAAAAGATTCTTTCACTTCTTGAACAATCCGATCCCGTTTGGGGAGAAGAAACCGTTACCGACACCGAAATAAAAGTAGAGAATGTGACCTTCTCCTATGACGGCAAACGAGATGTGCTGAAAAATGTGTCTATGACTTTCCCGAAAACGGGAATGACCGCCATTGTAGGCGAATCGGGTTGCGGTAAATCTACCGTAGTCAATATGCTTTTCGGTGCGTTCAGACCGAAAAGCGGTGCTGTAACGGTTGGCGGCAAGGAGCTTGAAAGCCTTTCCCGTGAGAGCTATTATTCTCACCTTGCCGTTGTCAGTTATAACACCTATATCTTCAATGAAACGGTCAGAGCAAACTTTATGCTCGCAAATAAAGCCGTAACCGATGAAGAAATCTATGGGGCACTTGAAAAGGTGAACCTTGCCGACTTTATCCGTGAAAACGGTGGACTTGATAAGGTCATCACCGAGGATGCCGCCAATATCTCCGGCGGTCAAAAGCAGCGACTTGCCCTTGCGGTGAACCTTGTGGCACACAAGGATATTTATGTGTTCGACGAAGCAACGAGCAATATCGACATTGAAAGCGAAGCTATCATTATGGCGAATATCAAGGCTCTGTCGGGAGAGAAGGCGGTTATCGTTATTTCCCACCGTCTTGCCAATGTTACACCCGCCGATCTGATTTACTATATGGAATCGGGCGAGCTGAAGGAAAGCGGTACACACAGCGAACTGATGGAAAGAAACAGCGGTTACGCTAAGCTCTATACCACACAGAAAAATCTCGAAGAAGGCTATGCGGAGGTGGGAGTATGAGTATGAGTAAAAAGAACAACCTTCGCAGAAGCGGAGCAAAAATAATGGCAAGTCTTATCCTGCTGCTCGGCAGTCTTGCCTATATTATGGTACTTGCCGTCATTAACGGTTCGGTCGGCTTTATCTGCGCTATGGGTGTTACCTTAATGGGTGCTGTCGGCGTTGCAAAGGCCCTCGGAGAAACGATTGCTCTTTCCTATGGAATGATTATCGGACTTGCTATCGGTTGCGGTGTGCTTCGAGGACTACTTCGTTATCTGGAGCAGTATAGCAATCACTATATCGCCTTCCGTCTGCTTGCGGTTCTCCGTGATAAGATCTTCGGAGCACTTCGTACTCTTTGCCCTGCAAAGTTAGAGAGCAAACAAAAAGGTTCTATTATTGCAATGATCACATCGGACATTGAAACTCTTGAGGTTTTCTATGCCCATACCATTTCGCCTATTTGCATTGCAGTTATTGTTTCCGCCGCAGTAGTGCTGTTTGTAGGAATGGTATCCAGTTGGTATCTTGCACTCATTGCACTTGCAGGATATATAACGGTAGGAATTATCGTTCCCCTGATTTCTTCCGGCAAGCTGAAGGAATCGGGTGTTCGTTACCGTGCGGAATTTGCATCATTCAATGCCTATTTCCTTGACAGTATCAAGGGCATTAAAGACATTGTCCTTAATAATGCAGGCAAGGAACGTGAAAAAGAGGTCAACGACCGTTCCGATATTCTGCTTCGTGAAACCAGGAAGATGAAGCACGACACCACAAAGGCAAGTGCGACAACCGAGCTGTGTGTTTCTCTGTTTATTATCGCTGCACTTGCAGTCGGTATTGCTCTTGTAGCAAACGATGTGCTGACCATTGGTAAAATGATTATCGGCGTTGTTGCAGTGTTCGGCTCTTTTGGTCCCGTTATCGCAATTTCTGCCCTGCCCGGAAACCTCACACAGACCTTTGCAAGCGGTGACAGAGTGCTGAATCTGCTTGCAGAGAAACCCGCTGTAACACCCGTACAGAACGGTGAAAAGATAGAGTATAACGACCTGAAGGTAACGGATCTGTCCTTTTCTTACGACGGACAGACGCAGGTGCTTTCCGATATTTGTATGCACGCTGGGAAGGGTGAGATTATCGGCATCGTCGGTGAGTCGGGATGCGGTAAGTCTACGTTCCTGAAATTACTCCTCCGCTTTTGGCAAAAAAACCACGGCGAGATTGCCTATAACGGCGTTGATATTGATAACATCGACGGTGACAGTCTGCTTGATAATGTAACAATGGTCAGTCAGGTAACTTATCTTTTTGATGAAACGATAGAAGATAATCTCCGTATTGCAAAGCCGGACGCTACGCAGGAGGAAATCGAAGCCGCCTGCAAATTAGCATCTATCCACGATTTTATCCTCACTTTGCCGGACGGCTACAAAACCCGTGTGGGGGCTTTGGGTGATAACCTTTCCGCAGGCGAAAAACAGCGTATCGGACTTGCACGTGCGTTTCTGCGTGGAAGTGAGCTAATTTTGCTCGACGAGCCGACCAGCAATGTAGACAGTATTAACGAAGGTATTATTTTGAAAGCGCTCAAAGAGCAGAAGAACAAAAAAAGCATTATTCTCGTATCCCACCGTGAGTCTACGATGGCGATTGCTGACATAATCTATAGAGTAAAAGACGGCAGAATGCTGGAATGTTAAGAGGAACCTTATGACTAAATTGAAGAATACACTTAATTTTTTGTTTATCAGAAAGGCTTTTTGAAAAAGAGAAAGGCGAAAAATTATGATAGATAAAATTCAAGGCAAGCGAGAACGGGAAAAGCGTACCGTCGCTTTGATGATACGACTTTATTGTAGAAAGAAGCATGGGACAAAGAAAAATCTTTGTCCCGAATGCGAAGCACTTTCGCAGTATGCGATGCAGCGCAGTGATAAATGCCCCTTTATGGAAACCAAGACCTTTTGCTCTAACTGCCGTGTGCATTGTTACAAGCCGGAAATGCGTGAAAAAATCCGTGAGGTTATGCGATTTTCAGGACCGAGGATGATACTCCATCATCCCGTAATGGCAGTTCGCCACGTCATAGAGAGTAAAAAGGAAAAGAAACGATTGGAGAAAGAAAATGAAAATTAAAAGACTTTTATGGATCATACTTGGATTTATTGGACTTGGTATCGGTGCAGTCGGTGTTGTTTTGCCTATGCTGCCTGCCTTTCCGTTTCTTCTCCTTGCAGCGTTCAGCTTCGGCAAAAGCTCGGAGAGATTACATAAGTGGTTCATCGGTACGAAGCTCTATAAAAACAATTTGGAATCCTATGTAAAAGGTCAAGGTATGACTTTGTACACCAAAATCAAGGTTATGGTTACAGTAACGCTTCTGATGGCGTTTGGCTTCTTTATGATGTTCCGCAAGGATCTGTATATCCCTTGTGCCATTCTCGGCGGCGTGTGGCTGTTCCATATCGTATATTTCATTTGGGGCGTAAAAACATACGGCGAGTGTTGATCCTGAGAATGCGCACTTAATTCAAGAAGCAATCAGCGAATTAACCGTGCAGTCACCAAGACCGCTTTCTCCCGAAATGCGTCAAGCGGTCGTAAAACTGGATAAAACACTGAAAGAATACAAGTTCCTATGCGAGAACCATATTGATTCTCCGCAGGAGCTTGTTTCTTTTATTACAGAAAAACGAGAGCAGATCGGCGCATTGGAAAACGATGTCATCTATAAAAACAAAGAAAGAGGTTATGCACAATGAAAAATACAGAACAGTCAGTATATGAAATGTTAAACCCGCCGAAGAAAAAGGCGGCTGTTGCGGTAGTGGACAGTAATATCCACCGAGAACACATATTACCGAGCGAAAAGGCATTTTCCTACAAAATGAAAATGGAAGCATTAAAGGCACAGGGCAAACGCACAGATTTAGCCTGAATGACTGCACCCCTTTTCACGCACAGAGTATCCGTATGAAGAAGTTACGGTGATAAATATGACCCGGTGATGATGCTGTTCAGCAAGTGTGATGCGACAAAACTTCTGCCCATTTCTGCACTATACAGGAGTTTTGGGGCATGTCAATAAGACCTGCCCAAAACAAGCATCCATTTGAATTGCAATTAAAAAAGGACGGCGACAGTGAACATTAGTTTTTAATAATCTGATAGAAAAATATCACCATTTCTTCTACTGATTCTTTGAAGCCACGCTTAATCCATTCGTCCAGCAGGCCGAATAATCCATATGAATAAAAGCGTGCTTGATAGCACTCCTTTGCGTTTGCGCCGTACTGCGGCATCATTACTTGATAGAAAGCGTCATAAATCGCAGACTGCATATTCGAAGTATATACGATCTCTAGAATATGCTTAATCTCATAATTAAATTGAAAAAAGTTCTTGGCATTAGCAAGATCAAATCTGTCGCGAACAGCGATAGCGTGTTCATCTGCCCACCGATTCCATACCTGTACGAACTTAAACGTAAGCGCTTCATTTTTGCTTGTATAATTACGAAACCAAGTGGCACGGCCTACTCCTGCTGTATCCGCTATTTCTTTTATGGATATTTTTTCAAAATCCTTTTCACGCATTAACTGGATCAGAGCATCCGATAAACACTCTTTTAAGAATTCTGTTGTTTTATTTCCTCTTGCCATATTGTACCCCTAACAAAAAGAATGATACTTTTACTCCCAGTTAGTCTCAAACAGGAAGCAACCTATTGAAAAATCACTGGAAATCTGTATAATGGCACCGGATACTATCGTATCATTTGCAGTCTGTCGTATCCTTATGATTTTATTATATCGAGTGGTTTAATGCAAGTCAAGAAGCGACAAGAAAGCGCATAAGAAGCGTTGAGATCAAAAAATGAGTATTCCAACCGTACTGCTTGATTTAGGCGGAACATTGCTCCCGATGGATCAGAAGGAATTTAAGAGAGGATATTTTGAACTTCTTGCAGAAAAAATGTCTGCCTGTGGAAAGCCGTATCCGATGGGCAGGGTTAGATGTTTCAGATTTTGAATGTATCACTACTTATGAAAACTCACGGTACTGTAAACCTAACCCGGAATCCTACAATGAAATCCTGTACAAGATGAATTTACAGTCGAAAGAATGTCTTATGGTTCGCAATGATGTGGCCGAGGATATGACAGCACGGGCGGTAGGAATAAATGTATTTCTTCTGACCGATTGCCTGATCAATAAAGAACATGAGGACATCAACCAATATCCAAGGGGCAGCTACGAGCAATTATTAAATTACATTGAAAATCTTAAATAAACGGAGATATAAACATGAATGAACAAACAAATATGCACAAGCCCGATGCAGATAAAAAAACGATAGGGAAAGGCAGGAAAAAGAAATTGATCTGCATTTTTTCGGTTACAGCAGTGCTAATCCTGATCGTTGCTTTATCCTTTAACAGTATATTAAACTTTGTCGTGAATAAAACCATGGCTTAACAGTCTTTGGGAGTAACATTACTGTACTTAGCATACAGTAACAAAGACTTTGTATCTCAAATAAGCCAGGTCTGTTTCCATGGTATTAAGAGAGCGTTTAACTGCTTTCCTGAATGGAAAGCAAAATATGTTACTTAATTTCATCTTGTATGAAAGTCAAAATACTTATAGAAAGAATCTATTTTTATGACTACACTGTTACTGCTCGTTATATACATCGCATTTATCGGATTAGGAATCCCCGATTCGCTTTTTGGTACGGCATGGCCGGCGATTTATACTGAATTTGATCTACCCATATCCTTTGCAAGTTTTGTCACGGTCATTATTTCCTGCGGGACGATAGTTTCCAGTATGTTCAGTGCTGAAATTATCAACCGTTTCGGAACAAACAAAGTTTCTGCCTTCAGCACGGCATTGACCGCTGTTGCGTTGCTCGGCTTTTCCATTTCGGGGAGTCTATGGCTTTTATGTGCATTCGCCGTTCCACTGGGACTGGGTGCAGGTGCCATTGACACAGCACTGAATAATTATGTGGCGGTGCATTATTCAGCAACGCACATGTGCTTCCTTCATTGCTTTTATGGAATCGGCGTGTCAGTTAGTCCTTATATTATGTCATTGGTGATTGGAGGAAAATCCGGTTGGCGTGGTGGATATCAAGTGGCTTTTCTAATACAGCTTTGCATTGCACTGCTTTTGGTCTTCACTTTACCGATCTGGAAAAAAGTTCACCCTCAAAAAGTCGAGGGAAAAAAGACCGTTAAAACGCTGACACTCAAAGAAATTGTTAATATCCCCGGTGTCAAAACCATGTGTTGTCTGTTTTTTACCACCTGTGCGATTGAATACACTTGTGGAAGCTGGGGGAGCACATTCCTTGTAGAATATAAGCATCTGGCGTCAGACCAGGCCGCTAAGATGGTTATGTTTTATTATATTGGAATGGCACTCGGACGGTTTCTGTCAGGAATCCTCGCTGCACGGTTAAACAGTTGGCAGATTATAAAAATCGGTCAGTATATTTTAGGCGGAGCGCTCCTCCTTCTCCTGCTTCCACTCTCTCCGATTGTTTCAGCAGCTGGCCTCTTTTTGGTCGGACTTGGCAACGGCCCCCTTTTCCCAAACTTTAACTATCTGACGCCTCAGAATTTCGGAGAAGATATTTCTCAGTCAGTTATGGGAACGCAAATGGCTTCTGCTTATGTCGGTATCATGCTCGCTCCAGCGCTTTGCGGAGTTTTGGGGCAATTTATCAACATGAGCGTTTTTCCCATATATCTTCTTGTGTTCTATCTGTTTATGATTGTTACAACAAGAAAGGTAACCCAAGTCCTTAACACAGCAAAATAATATAAAAGGAAATCTGTTTCATGTTTTACGAAGAAATTTATCAGCCGAAAGTATCTTATTGTAACAGGGATGAAAGGCTGCCAATGAAGCTGGCCTGTGAATTTTGGAAACGTTAGGAAGACATCAATCAGACCATGCCAGAGACAGTGCGATCGACGGCATCCCAAGCGAAATCGCATCAACTGACTGAGTTCAGAGCAGAATGTTCCATATACGCTCAAAAATATTTAAAAGCTTGCAAAGAAAACCAATTTTATGCGACAGAAAGGACACGGTGTGACCCATTTTGCTGAGTTACACCGTGTCCCACATAAAAGCTTCCTTATCTGGCGTTGCCAAAGGAGACGCCCTCTTCTCTTTTACAGCTTATCTGTATTACTTTTCTTCTTTCTTTGCAGCATCCTTTTTGGTATCTGCTGCTGCATCTGCATCTGTTTCCTCTGTCTCTTCTTCTACCGGAGCATTATGAGCTCTTGTAACAGTGACAACAACTGCTTCCGGATCTGTCATCAAGTCAATATCCGGATTGGATGCGATCGCAAGATCCTTTACCAGAACTACATCACCAATCTTCATCGACTCTACGTCGATCTCTATTCTGTCTACCAGTGCTGCAGGCAATGCCTTGTAGGAAATCTCTTCCAACTTCTGCTGCAGGATTCCATCTACCACTTTCTCATGATTCAGCAAAACTACTTCTGCTACGGAATGTACCTTTTCGTTGCTTACCAGTGCCTGAAAATCAATCTCCGTTACCTGATTCTTCATGGCATCATAATCAATTTCCTTGATCAGCACGTCGTAGGTCTTGCCATCTACTTCCAGCATCAGCTGGCTGCCTTTATTGCTGGTTTTTAACAGGCGCTCCACTTCTCTCTGTCCGATCTTAACCGGAATGGAACCTGTAATTTCTCTGCCAAATACGTTACCAGTTACATAACCTTCTCTTCTGAGTCTCTTTGCTTTTACGTTCTTGTCTCTTGTTTCAGCTTTTAAAGTAGTCATTTATCTTTTCCTCCAAAATCTGAATGCTTAGCGAACCTGGTCATCTATGCGGGTCTGGTTAAGTATCCACTTCTTTGTTACAAATGCATTATAACACCCATTGCATATATGGCAAGTAGAAAATTGTGAAAAATCAGTGAATTCTCAGGCAAGTCTGCCCCACGCTGTACTATCCCCGGCGGCGCCTCGTCTCCCGGTAGCATCTGTCACACACCATAAATGTGCTTCCAACCGGCAGCGGCGCGCCGCAGTAGCGACATTTTCCGATATAATCCTTTTTATTCTTCGCCAGATAACGCATTATCGTCTCTTCGGTCTTTTCCCGCTCCCGCACCAGCCGGTCGGCGTCGATATTTTTCCCCAGTCTCGTCGAAAACTGATAATACAGATCCAGCATCTTATAAAATGTCTCATAGCGCACCAACCCCGCATCCGTGCACATCATCAGTGCCGGGAAGTGCAGCGCCACATCCGCCGTGTAGGTTTTACAGTAATACAACCACAATGCAACGATATCTCGATTTTTAATATCGATCGAACAGGTCAGCATACGGTACAGCAGATGCTTGTCCTCGAAGCCGTCGATCTCCTTGCGTTCTTTATACGCTTTTTCGTACAGAAAAAGCATTTCCTCGATACTGATCTTTTCAAAGGGAGCAGGTGTCTCCACCGATTTCCAGATTTTCAGCACGGTATCCAGCGGCTCCGCCATATCCAGAAGCACTTGAGGAAAGCCGAGCGTCACATGCTCTACTTCATCCTCCTGCATCGCCGCGTGTTCCCGGATATAGGAAAGCGCTTCCTTGCCTACCGCATTGATATAGCCCGTATCATAAAGCCCGAACCGTCCCGCTCGCCCGGCGATCTGACGGATTTCCTCTGTTTTCAGCGGTCTCGTCTCTTTTCCGTCAAACTTCTCTGTTTGCACAAAAACGATCCGCCTCACAGGTAAATTGAGTCCCATTCCAATCGCATCTGTGGAAACGACCACTCGTGTCTCCCCGGCTGAAAACATCCGGATCTGGCGTCTGCGGATTTCCGGTGGCAGACTGCCATAGATCACACTCGTCCGAATCCCCTGTCGTTCCAGTCTTCCGGCAATATCCAGTACTGCCCGCTTGGTAAAGACGATCAGTGCGTCTCCTGCTCTTACATCATCCGGAAAATCAAACGGCTCTTCTTCGCAGACCAGCTCGGTTTTTCGCTCATAACTGCGGATTTCAAAGGTATCACCGCACAGCTCAATGAGATGTGTCACCACCTTCTGTGCCGCGGGGCTCATGCAGATATGGATTTCCGGGCACTGAATGCCGAGAATCCCACGTGTCCAGGAATGTCCGCGGTCGGAATCTGCGATCATCTGCGCCTCATCGATGACTGCCACATCATAAACCTGATCGATGTCAAGCATTTCCACCGTCGAGGAAATCACTCTGCTGTTTTCCTCATAAATCCGCTCTTCGCCCGTCAGCATCGTACAGGGGACACCGGATTCCCGCATCTTTTCGTAAACCTCCAGCGCCAGCAGACGCAGCGGACCCAGATAAATGCCCTTGTATGCCGTGCGCAGACGTTGCAGTGCCTGATAGGTTTTCCCGCAGTTTGTCGGTCCTACATGCAAAATGAAATGCCGCTTCATTTCCAGCGCACGCGGGAATTCCATTTCCGGCCGCGTCGGAACCATATCAATAATCTGGGAACGGATTCCGTTTTCCGCAAAATTTTTCAGAATGCTGCGCATTGGATGCTGGCAGATTTCACCCGGACGCTCGGTTCTCAGATATTCCAGCAGCCGGCTCGTCACCAGCTCCTGCTCCTCCTCCCGCAGCGTACCGATATCCAACCGCACCAGCTCCGGCATTAGAATATCTCTGATCTGCATGATTGCATACTGATTTTTCTGTTTTAACGCATAGTATGCCATATTCCGGATCTGTCTGTGATATTCCTCCAGATGGGGCTGCGTCAGCTTTCCGGTTTTCGTGCGCTGCATTTCTGTAATCAGACGCCCGATTCGCTGCTCATACGTCTTTTTTCCGTCATTGTTTTTCTTTTTCAGCGCCATCGCGCTGTCTCTATACTGGGAGAAGTAAAACTGCACCAGCTTCTCTTTCTGTATCATGATGTTCCTCTTTCCTTTGGATTGCCATCCGCCGTCTGATCCTCTGTCTCGCCCGTTCGCTACAGATTGTCTCTATTTTAAACTTTTTTTCAAAAATATCCACGGGTTCTCATCTTTTTCCGCCTTGTTATCCACTATAAAACCCAGCTTTTTGCACAACCTGAGGGATTTTTCATTGTCCCGGTGCACAACTGCCCGGATTGTCTCAAAAAACAGCTCTTCCCTGGCAACCTGCAGCACGGCTTCACACGCTTCCCGCGCATAACCATGTCCGCGGTACGCAGGCGCAATTACGAAACCAAGCTCCGGTTCTCCATAACCGTCTCTAAGCTGCAGTCCGGCGCGGCCGATTACGGTATGGCTTTCTGCCAGCTCGACTATCCAGATACCAAATTCATAAAATCCGTACTGGTACCGGATTTCATCCCGAATCTGCGCAAGCTGCCTGTCCCGGTCCTCAAACAGCGGTTCCAGAAACGGCGAATCGTCTTCTCCCGACTGTATTTCATATAATGCGTTCAGATCTGCCTCCGTCATTTCCCGCAGTATCAGACGTTTTGTCCGTGCAATTTCCCACGCAATCCCTTCGTGCCGCTGCCACACGCGGTAGAGCCACTGTGCATCCAGGTCGTCCTGCCCACTATCCAGCTCCAGGCACCACCGCGTCTTCGGCGCAGCTTTATCCCGGTTCTGCTCTGTTATCACATACACACAGCACTGTCCGGCAGCTTCCAGGCCCTCGATCTCTTCTTTTTCATCCGACAGCCAGACGACGGCATCCCGATCGGTCCATTTTCTGATCATCTCTTTACTTCCCAAAACTTTTCCATTACAATAGATACCAGCATAAACAGAAAGGAAACAACAGCCCGAATTACCGGGCTGCGGGTATTTATGATGGCACAGAAAAATCCTATCGTAACTATCACCATGGAAGACGGCAGCATCATGAAAGCGGAGCTTTATCCTGATATTGCTCCCGAATCCGTCAACAACTTCATCAGCCTGATCAAGAAACATTTCTATGACGGCGTTATTTTCCACCGCGTTATCCAGAACTTCATGATTCAGGGCGGTGATCCGGAAGGAACCGGCTGCGGCGGTCCCGGCTACTGCATCAAAGGCGAGTTCAAGTCCAACGGCTTCCAAAACGACTTAAAACATACAGAGGGCGTTCTTTCCATGGCGCGTACCATGATCCCGGATTCCGCAGGCAGCCAGTTTTTCATCATGCATAAGACCTCTCCCCATCTGGACGGTGAGTACGCTGCATTTGGTAAAATCATTGAAGGCATGGAAACTGTCAATGCAATTGCCAAAACTGCTACAAACTACGCAGACCGTCCGCTGCAGGATCAGAGAATCAAAACCATGACCGTCGATACCTTCGGCGTAGATTACCCGGAACCGAACAAACTCAAAGAAAGATAAGACCCTTCGCAGGTTACGGCGTGCCCTTTTCGGGTACGCCGTTTATTATCGTATAGGAAACTTCGTTTCCATACGATAATAAACGTTCCGCGAGGATGCGCACTCGGCGCAAGGGTAGATGGTTGCCTTGACACATTCTTTTTTATATTACAGCAGCGGTGCAATCAGACGCAGGACGCACTGTCCAAACTTCATCGCCGCCGACTGCTTCTCCGCATACTGCTCTGTCACTTCCCTGCACACCGGGAAAATATCTTCAAAATCCTCTCGTACCTTCTGCACAGCCCCACACCGATGCAGAAAAACGCCATTTTCAAAATGGAAATACAAACTTCTGTAATCCAGGTTGATCGTGCCGACCGTCGCTGTCACATCGTCGCTGACGCACTGCTTTGCGTGGAGAAAGCCCGGTGTATACTCAAAAATCCGCACACCCGCAGACGCCAGCTGTGCATAATAGGAGCGCGTTACCCGATAGACGAGCTTTTTGTCCGGGATGCCCGGCGTAACAATCCGCACATCCACACCGCGCTTCGCTGCCAGGCACAGCTCCCTGCTCATCTCATCGCTGATAATCAAATACGGCGTTGTGAAATAAACATATTCGGAAGCCGCCTTTACAACGCCCATGTACACATTTTCTCCCACCGGCTCGCCGTCCAGCGGGCTGTCTGCATACGGCTGAACGAAGCCGGAGGCGCTGTCCGCTGCAATATTCGCATCCGACTGCGCAGCACCAACGCCCCTATCCGCCGCGCTGCCCGCCAAACCCGCCTCATGCGGCTGCGCGCCATCCTGCGGAAAATACGGTGTATAGTCTGTATCCGTATATTTAATCGCATTCCACATTTCCAGAAACATCACAGTCAGGCTGCGCACTGCATCCCCTTCCAGCCGGACGCCGGTATCCTTCCAGTAACCATATGGATGCGTGATGTTAAAATATTCGTCCGCCAGATTATATCCGCCCGTAAAACCGATTTTCCCATCGATTACGGTAATCTTTCTATGATCGCGGTTGTTCATAAAAACGTTTAAAACCGGCATCAGACGGTTAAACACGCGACACTGAATGCCTTCCGCTTCCATTCGCTGAATGAAATCCGTATTGATAAATCCGATGCTTCCGATATCGTCATAAAAGAGACGAACCTCCACGCCTTCTTTTGCTTTCCGTGCAAGAATTTCTTTTAACTCCCCAAACGACTGCTTATCCTCAATCGCATGGTATTCCATAAAAATAAATTGCTTTGCCTGATTCAGCGCCTGCTTCTGAGCTTCAATCCCCTCCGACGCTTCTTTATAAAAAACGACATCCGTATTCTGATAAATCGGATATTTCGCATAGTTCCAGATATACGCCGCTTCATTCGCCGCCATCCGGTCCGTCTGCTGCAGCTTTATCCGAACCGCTTTGTCCTGAATCAGCAGCCCGTCCAGACTCTGATCAATCCGCTCAAACCGCTCCCGTACCAACCGCGTCGCTTCTTTGCGTCCAAACAACAGATACATGCCGAGGCCCAGCACCGGAAACGCCAGAATCAGGATAATCCAGGGCATTTTAAACGCTGCATTTGTCCTGCGGCCATAAAGCAGGATCACGACAACCAGCGTAAGCACGCTGGTCGCAACCGAAATCCATGTCGAATATCGGTTTAATTTCATCGCCTGTACGCAAATCCATATAACCTGTAACAGTACCGACAGCGCAACGAACACAAGCCTTCCGATGCTGTTTTTTACCGCTGTCTTTTGTTCTGCACGCATCTTCATTTTGTCTACCCGTTCCTTTCCATCCCTTTTCTGTCAAACTGCCACGCTCCGAACGCTTTCCACCATCCGCTGCAAAAGCTTCTTTCGCTATCTTAACATGAGTGTACCGTCAGTTCAAGCTGCGATTTACGCAGGTCCCCCGCGTATTCCGAAAGGTTGCGGAATGCGACACGCATGGAACGCTTCATTGATATATGCTGAAATGCCAAAGCTCAAAAGCCGGTCGGACTCGCACGACAAAGCTTTTAACCTTGGAACCTGTTGATATCTGTTCTGCTCCAACACTTATTTGTGAAAAATACCCCAGAAAAGGGAGGATGCCAGGCAACCCGATGTTGCCTGGCATTTATTATGAAAAAGCTATTTGAAAAGTTGTGTTACTGTCATTGATTGGCTTGCTGTATCTTATGGTTCTAGTATAAAAACGGAAAGTGACGAAACCGTGATGGGCAGAAAAACATTCCGTTAAAGAAATATGAATAAAAAATGAACGCCGCTTATGTGTCCTCGCGGAGCATTTTTATTTCATAGGACGCATTTTCCTATGAAACAATAGAATGCACGCTCTGCGAGCATTCTATTGTCATGAATAAAAACGGACGGTCGGAAGATTCCGACCGCCCTGATTGATCTGTTTGAGTGATCTGTTACTTGGCTGATGCTCAAGCCTTGTCTACAGAACCGAACAGTTCCATTTTCTCTTTTACAGTAGCCTTGATCGCTTCGAAGCCGGGAGCCAGCAGCTTACGAGGGTCATAACCCTTGCCCTGCTCGTCTTTGCCTTCTTCGATGTACTTTCTGGTAGCTGCAGCAAATGCAAGCTGGCACTCGGTGTTAACATTGATCTTAGCAACGCCAAGGGAGATTGCTTTCTTGATCATGTCAGCCGGGATACCTGTGCCGCCGTGAAGAACCAGAGGAAGCTCACCAGTCAGCTGCTGGATAGCATCCAGAGTTTCGAAGGACAGACCCTTCCAGTTTGCAGGATATTTGCCGTGGATATTGCCGATACCAGCTGCCAGGAAGTCTACGCCCAGATCAGCGATTCTCTTGCACTCGTTGGGATCTGCGCATTCGCCCATACCTACAACGCCGTCTTCTTCGCCGCCGATTGCACCAACCTCAGCTTCGATGGAAACGCCCTTTTCATGAGCAGCCTTAACCAGCTCAGTGGTCTTTTCAACGTTCTCGTCGATCGGGTAATGAGAGCCATCGAACATGATGGAAGAGAAGCCAGCTTCCAGACACTTGTAGCAGCCGTCGTATGAGCCGTGATCCAGATGCAGAGCAACGGGAACGGTGATGTTCAATTCTTCGAGCATACCGTTAACCATGCCTACAACGGTCTTGTAGCCGGTCATATACTTGCCTGCGCCCTCGGATACACCAAGGATTACAGGGGAGTTCAGCTCCTGAGCAGGCTGCAGGATAGCCTTTGTCCATGCCAGGTTGTTGATGTTGAACTGACCAACTGCATAATGGCCAGCTTTTGCTTTGTTCAGCATTTCTGTAGCAGATACTAACATCTTATTTACCTCCATAGAAATAAAATTATTATCTAACCGATGCTATTATACCCTATCTTTTTCAAAAAAGAAATACGGCATACGCATTTTTTTCCTCTTTTTCCACTTTTTCCACTAAATCAGTAGCTTTCACTGCGCTTCTTTTTCTTCTCCCGGCACCATGATATGCAGCGCCTGCTTCTGATTTTCGATGACGATTTCTGTGTGCCTGCCGCCGAATTCGCCGTCCAGCGTCCACGCAACCTCTTCCTCCGTCTCCACCTTCAGCCAGGCGGTCTTAAAGCAATACATCTGCGCCGTGTCGATATCGCGCTGCGCCAGGGCAGCAAGCGTCTGATTGAGTTCGTCCAGGCTGCGCGGAACCTTTACAAGCGTCACCTCAAACATTCCGTCGCTTAAATCCACATATTTTCCGGTGATTCCCTTAAATCCTCCCACCGAAACAGAATTCGTAATCATTCCATACAGAAAATCGTCCTCGATGACAGTGTCCTGCGTCGTAATTTTCATGTGGTAGGATTTGATATCCCGGAGCTTTTTCATGCCCTCCAGCAGATACGCCATGTGCCCCAGCACGTTTTTGACATCCTGACTGGTTTCATAGGACACCTCCGTAAAAAGTCCGAAGGCCGCAATATAAACAAAGGTTTTTTCGTTAAAGGAACCGACATCGCAGGCAAACATTCTGCCGCTGACTGCGATTTTAGCAGCCTCAGCCATGTTTTTCGGAATATTCAGGCTCTGGGCAAAATCGTTTGTGCTGCCTGCCGGAATATACCCGATCGGGCGGCGTCGAACACTCTTCATAATGCCGGTCACCACCTCATCCAATGTGCCGTCTCCGCCGCTGCATACCACGAGGTCATATTTTGCCGTTCTGTCTGCCGCAAGCTCCACGGCTTCCCCTGCATACTGAGTCGGTCTTGCTGTCACGATATAGCCTGCCTTAACGAACGTATCAATGATATCCAGCAGATTATTCCGGATCTGTCCTTTTCCCGCCCTGGGATTATAAATAAAAAGAAGCTTTTTGTCGTCCATCCTTTCCCTCCTTTCTGCTTTTTTATCCTTGTTTCGCCCCTGCGCTCCCGTAAAGTGTACTTGCTTCTATAACAACAAGCTTACTCTGGAAAATAGAAAAAGGGCAGCCACTTTCCGGTGGACACCCTTTTGTTTTCTTTATTCTGCCGCGCTGCTTAAATAATTTTCCATTCCGAAAATCGCGTCGTCTTCATCCGTTCCGTCTGCAATCACGGTTACCTTTTCGCCGGGTGCAAGCGCAAGGCTCATCATTCCCATGATGCTCTTCGCGTTCACTTTTCTGCCTTCAGACTCCAGATAAATATTGCTGGCATGCTTGCTTGCAACCTGCACCAGCATTGCTGCCGGGCGAGCCTCAAGCCCCTGCTTCAGCTTTACTTCCACAGTTTTCTGTTTCATAATAAAACTCCTCCTTTTAAGACCTCATGGCATCCGCCAGTTCACATAATTTCCGCAAACGATGATTTACGCCCGATTTTCCAACCGGAGGATCCAGATACATCCCCAGCTCCTTAAGCGGTGCTTCGGGATACTCCAGACGTACTTCAGCCATCTGACGCAAGCTCACCGGCAATTTTTCAAATCCATATTTTTGCTGCAAAAAAAGAATGTCGTCAACCTGCCTCGCCGCCGCTGTCACCGTCTTGGTAATATTGGCAGTTTCGCAATTGACGCGCCTGTTTACCGTATTGCGGACTTCCCGGACGATCCTGGAATTTTCAAATTCCATCAGCGCCACATGCGCCTCAACCACATTCAGAAAATCCGAAATTCCGGCTCCTTCTTTTATGTAAACCACATAATACTTTTTTCGCTGTACAATCCGCCCTTCGATCTCGAACTCGGTCAAAATCTCCAGAATCTGCTGTGCCTGCAGCGGTCTGCTGCATACAATTTCCAGATGATATCCTTTCCCGGGATTGCTCATCGAACCGGCTGCCAGAAACGCGCCTCGTAAAAACGCTCTCTGGCAACAGGAATTTCGGATTAAAAGCCTGCTCACCGGACATCGTAAACCATCCTGTAGGCTCTCCTCACCGGACGTCGGGCTGCCTGTCTGATCCAAAAATTTGATCCCCTGCAGAATCCTGAGGATCAGTTCCGGGTCATCTATCCGACAGAAATATCCGGTTTGCTGATTTTCCTGTTGTACACGGGTTTCCGTACTTATATTAAATGTTTTCTGTAATAATGTAAAGCATTTTCTCACAACGAGCGCATTTTCCGCATGAATCTGCAGAAAAGTCCCCGTCGTACCGACGCCGATGCTGCCGTTAAAATGGAGAAGTGCTGCCAGCTCCGCCAGCTGGCAGTGCCTTGCCGGACTGATGTGCCGATACAGCTCTTCTTTTACTCCCGATGAAAATGACATATGAAATATCCTTAAATATCCCTGTGGCTCAAAGATACTCCATACTTGGCTTCCCTGTTGCGAAGCTTTCTATAAAGCTCATTGGCCAGCGTTACGCTCCTATGTTTGCCGCCGGTGCAGCCGATCGCCACCACCAGCTGGTATTTGCCTTCTTTAATATAATTTGGAATCAAAAATCGCAGCAGATCTGTCAGCTTGTCCAGAAAAATCCCCGCCTCCGGGAAGCTCATGACATAATCCTGAACGCCCCTGTCGTTGCCGGTCAGATATTTCAATTCATCTATATAAAAAGGGTTCGGCAGGAAACGGACATCAAATACCAGATCCGCATCTGCCGGAATTCCATGCTTGAAGCCAAAAGAAAGAATATTGATCATCAGACTGCTGTACTCTTCATTTTTTACAAAAATCCGATCCAGCTCCTCTTTCAGCTCCCGGGTCAGCAGCTTGGACGTGTCAATCACATAGTCTGCATCCTCCTTAACCTGCTGCAGGATTTTCCTTTCTTTTTCAATTCCGTCTTCGATTCTCGGATTTTCTGCTGAACACAGCGGATGCATCCGTCGGCTCTCTTTATAACGTTTCACAAGCACTGCATCAGAAGCGTCCATAAAAAGAACTTCGAACACCATACCGTTTTGTCTTAAACAGGAAAGTGTTTTTTCTACCCTGGCAAAGGACTGATCCGTGCGGACGTCCACGCCGATAGCAACTTTTGTTATTTCCGTATTCGGTGTGGACAAAAGCTCAACGAACTTGTCGATCAGCTGAATCGGCAGATTGTCCACACAATAGTATCCCATATCCTCCAGCAGTCGCATCGCGGTGCTTTTGCCGCCGCCGCTCATGCCGGTTACCATTACAAATCTCATTTTTCAAAATCTCCCAGGAAAATCACTTCCGGCTCCAGCGTTACGCCGAATTTTTCCTGCACTGTTTCTGTGACTTTCTGAATTAGTCCCGCCACGTCCGCAGACGTCGCATTTTTTCGGTTGATGACAAAACCGCAGTGCTTTTCGGAAACCTGTGCGCCGCCGACACTCGCTCCGGCAAGTCCGGCATCCATAATCAGCTTGCCTGCAAAATATCCTTCCGGGCGTTTAAACGTACTGCCCGCACTCGGATATTCCAGCGGCTGTTTTTCCCGACGCTTTGCAGAAAGCTCCTGCATCGTAGCGGAAATTTCGCTTCGGTCGCCTTTTTGCAGCTTTAAAACAGTGCTGAGCACCACACAGGGCTTTGTTTTTACAATGCTCGTGCGATAGCCGAACGCCATTTCTTCCCTGTTGTATACACGACATCTGCCATCCGGCTCCATCACCTCTACCGACTCTGTCACACCCGCAATCTCACCGTTGTAAGCGCCCGCATTCATCCGGACTGCTCCGCCAATCGTTCCGGGGATTCCCGATGCAAATTCCAATCCGGTCAGCCCTGCTTCCATCGCGTTTCTCGATACAGCGGAAAGCATCGCGCCTGCGCCGCATCGGATCGTAGCTTCGTCGATTTCAGTCTTTAAAAATTCCCCCGCCAGATGCAGGATCGCGCCGCGGTAGCCCCGGTCCCCCACCAAAAGGTTGCTTCCGTTTCCGAGCAAAAACCACGGCAGCGCCTCTTCCTGCAGCCAGGCAAGCACCTGCGCCAGCTCTTTTCTCGTCTCAATCACAAGAAAATAGCGCGCAGGACCACCTGTCCGGAATGTCGTATGCCTGTCCATTTGTTCTTCTGTTAAAATCCGCTCTTTCGGCAGAATTTCATTTAATCTGTCACTCAAATGTCCTGACCAGCCCTTCTGCTCCGGCTTTGCGCCGGATACGTTGTTATTTTATGCGGATCTTTTGCAGATGATACCGGTATTACTTCAATACCAGTCTGGCAGCGCCGTAAATACCAGCGTCATTGCCCAGAGTTGCCAGGGTAAACAGTGCGCCGCGGCAGCCCTTGAACGCATATTTCTGGTAATATTTCTGAATGTAATCCAGCAGCACATTGCCGGCTTTGGAAACACCGCCGCCGATTACGAAGATCTCCGGGTTGGAAACATTGGCAACCAGCGCCATCGCCTTGCCCAGATACCAGCCAAAGTCCTCTGCGACCTCGATTGCTACCGTATCTCCTGCTTTAACCGCATCCCATACGTCCTTTGCACTCAGGTCGTCCTTGCGCATTATGCTCGGACGGTCATCCTCTGCCAGCTTACGCTTTGCCATACGGACAATACCCGTTGCGGAAACATATTCCTCCAGGCATCCGCAGTTGCCGCAATTACAGGGCTCTGTCTCATCATCATTGACATGCATATGTCCGATCTCGCCTGCGGCTCCGGTTGCACCGGCAACCATCTTGCCGTTGATGATAATGCCGCCGCCAACACCGGTTCCCAGGGTTACTACAACAACATCCTCATAACCCTTTGCGCCGCCCTGCCAGGCTTCGCCCAGTGCTGCCACGTTAGCGTCATTACCAGCTTCTACCGGCATATTTAAAAGTGTCTGCAGCTCTTTTTTCAGGCTCATGGTTCCCCAGCCAAGGTTAACTGCACCATAAAGCGTGCCCTCAGAGTCAATCGGTCCCGGTGCACCGATGCCGACGCCGACTACCTCTGTACGGTCCATTTCACGCTCATCCATTTTTTTCAGGATGCTCTTTGCACAGTCCGGCAGAATCGCTTTGCCGTTATCCTCTGTCACTGTAGGGATTTCCCACTTTTCCAGCAGATCGCCATTGGTGTTAAAAAGACCAAGCTTTACTGTCGTTCCTCCTACATCTACACCAAAACAATACTTACCCATTTTATTTTCCTCCCGCTTCTCGCGTATTTTCAAAAAGCTTTTCAGCTGTCTGATCTATGATGATGCCTTACTCTTTTATACGATCCGCCAGCTGCATCGCTGTACGGAGCACTATTGCTTTCATTCCGAACATTTCGATATGCCTGACCGCTTTAGTCCTCATCCTCGTCCTCATTCCGCTTACGTGCAAGGGAATTCTGGACTCTTGTATACAGCTCCTGCGCTGCATTGTATCCCATCTTTTTCTGTCTGTGATTGACAGCTGCCGCTTCGCAAATAATTGCCAGGTTTCTGCCGGGACGGATCGGAATGTTGTGGCAGACAACCTTGTTGCCCAGATATTCCGTATATTCCTCTTCCAGTCCGAGACGGTCGTATTCTCTGTCCTTGTCCCACTCTTCCAGACGGATTACGAGGTCGATATTCTGTGTCTCGCGGACACTCGAAGCACCGAACAGCGCCTTGACGTCCACAATACCAATACCGCGCAGCTCGATAAAGTGCTTTGTGATATCCGGTGCAGTTCCGACCAGTGTTTCCTCACTGACCTTGCGGATCTCTACAACATCGTCCGTTACCAGACGGTGTCCTCTCTTAATCAGCTCAAGCGCCGCCTCGGATTTACCGATTCCGCTCTCGCCTGTAATCAGGACGCCTTCGCCATATACGTCAACCAGTACGCCGTGAACAGAAATGCAGGGTGCCAGCTTGACATTCAGCCAACGGATCAGCTCTGCCGTAAACGAACTCGTCGCACGCTTGGTCATCAGAAGCGGAACGCCTTTTTCAATGGCAATTTGCCGAAACAGCTCATCCGGATGCAGTTCACGACAGAAAATAATGCCGGGAATCGGGTAATCCAAAAGCTTCTCCAGCATCTCCTTCTCTTCTTTTTCCGACATTCTCTTAACATAAGAGTATTCTACGAATCCAATCACCTGCAGACGGGTCGCCTCAAAGTGTTCAAAATAGCCCGCCATAGGAAGTGCCGGTCGGTTGATATCCGGCAACGTAACCTTAATCCCCTTCAGGTTGATTTCAGGAGTCAGATTTTCCAGCTTCATTTTTTCTGCAATCTTCATTAAACTGATGCTTGCCATAATCCATCCTCTCTTTTCCAGGACATGCAGACAGTAGTTCCTGACATCAGAAACTCTGTTTTTATGCCATACTTTGTTTTATTTTATCACAGATCATTATTCCCGGCAATCTTCCTCTTGGTGGTTATGAAAAAATTCATAGATTTCTTCCGCCACGGACATTGGCAAATCTGCCTGCATCGCAATCTGCTCTGCCGTCGCGTCCCGGATCTCATAAATCGATGGAAAGCTTTTCATCAGCGCCTTTCTCCGCGCAGGGCCCACGCCCGGGATTTCATCCAGCACGCTCTTGACCTGATCCTTGCTGCGCAGTGACCTGTGGTATTCGATTGCAAACCGGTGCGCCTCGTCCTGCACTCTTGTAATCAGCTTGAAGGCTTCAGAATTACGGTCGATCGGCAGCTCCACATTGTGAAAATAAAGTCCTCTCGTCCGATGGTTGTCATCCTTTACCATGCCGCAGACCGGAATGTTTAAATGCAGCTCGTCCAGCACCTGCTGCGCGATGTTGACCTGCCCGCGTCCGCCGTCCATCAGCAAAAGGTCCGGAAACCGTGCAAAGCTTCCGAACTCCCCGGACAGATTTTTTTCTTCCAGCTCTTTCGTCTCTTTTAAGCCGTGTTCAAAGCGTCTCGTCAGAACCTCGCGCATGCAGGCATAGTCATCCGGTCCTGCTACCGTTTTGATTTTGAATTTTCGGTAATCGCTGCGCTTGGGCTTTCCCTTTTCATAAACGACCATCGAGCCGACATTTTCAAAGCCGCTGATGTTGGAAATATCGAACGCCTCCATCCGGTCGAGCATCGGTAAATCCAGCAGCTGTGCGATCTGCCGCACCGCACCGACCGTACGCGCCTCGTCGCGCGCAATTCGCTCCCGGTCTTTTTCCAGGACGAGCTTTGCATTTTTTTCCGCAAGCTCCACCAGCTTTTCCTTCTGTCCCTTCCGCGGCACGCGGATATATACCCTCGCGCCCCTGCGTGCGGTCAGCCATTCTTCTAATACCGGTATGTCATCTATTTCTTTCTGTAAAATCAATTCCCGCGGTACGAACGGTGTTCCGGCGTAAAACTGTTTCACAAAATCCAGCAGAATCTGCGCCTTATCCGAATCCTCCACATGCGTCATATAAAAATGCTCGCGCCCGATCAGCTTGCCGCTACGCACGAAAAACACCTGTACCACTGCGTCGCTTCCGTCTTTGTCCAGCGCAATGATGTCCTTGTCCTCCCCGTCGCTGTCCGTGATTTTCTGCTTCTGGGACACCTGCTTTACGCTGTTGAACAGATCGCGGTACCGGGCAGCTTCCTCGAATTCCAGGGCCTCCGCCGCTTCTTCCATTTTTTTCTGCAGATCGTTTAAAATCATATTATAATTGCCGTTTAAAAACTCCAGCGCCTTGTCCACATGTGCCCGGTACTCCTCGCGGCTCACATAATCCTGACACGGAGCCATACACTGCCCGATGTGATAATTTAAGCACGGGCGTTCCAACCCACAGTCCCGCGGCAGTACCCGGTTACAGGTACGCAGTTTGAACAGCTTATTTAACAGCTCGATCGTATCCTTGACCGCCGCCGCAGAGGTAAACGGCCCGAAATACTTCGATTTGTCCTTTTTCATCAGTCTGGAAAACTGCACGCGCGGATATGCCTCCCCGACTGTGACTTTAATATAGGGATAGGTTTTATCATCCTTGAGCAGTGTGTTATATTTCGGATTGTGTTCCTTGATCAGATTGTTTTCCAGAACCAGGGCTTCCAGCTCCGAATCCGTCACAATATATTCAAACCGGGCTATCTGCGTTACCATCTTTTCAATCTGCGGTCCGCGGTTAATTTTCTCACGGAAATACGACTGTACTCTGCTGCGCAGGCGAATCGCCTTGCCGACATAAATGATATTGTCCTGTGCGTCGTGCATCAGGTACACGCCGGGCTTCTGCGGCAGTTTTTTCAGCTCTTCTTCTATTACAAACATGTCGCGTTCTCCCCTTCTAATACAGCAGGGACTATGTTTCCATAGTCCCTGACAAACTTTCTTTCACTCCGGTTCTGCCGCCATGCATAACACTTCGTGTATCGCATTTACGATAAGCTTTCCTATTTCTTCTCGTCGTCCGGAAGGGCAGCTCCTGAAAAACGTCCTACCGGTCCTTTATTCTCCGGCTTCGGTGTCGGAGGAATCCAGGGCTTATCCTGTTCCTGGCCCTGTTCGGCGTCAGATGGATCCGCCGGCTGCTGTGCATCTCCCGAGAAGAAGCTGTCTTCTCTTTCCTGCTGCTGGCGTGCGAACTCTTCCCATGGCTTCGGCGTGGAAGACTGCGGCTGCGCTTCGGTGTCTGTGCCCGATGCAGGTGCTGTGCCATAGCTGTTTCCTGCGTCGGACTGGCTCGGGTTCTCTGCGTCTGCAGTCTGTTCTGCCGCCTTCATCTGCGCGCCGGCAGTCTGCTCCGGTTCTTCCTGCGGCAGTCCCTTGGCCTGTCTGTAGATCCGCATGAATTCCTTGCCGGTGATCGTCTCTTTTTCAATCAGATGCGCCGCCAGCTGATCCATCACCTCACGGTTTGCGGACAGCAGATCCAGCGCTTCCTGATAACATTCTTTCAGGATACGCATGACTTCCTGATCGATCTCAGCCGCCGTCGCATCGGAGCAGTTTAAAACCGTCCTGCCGTCCAGATACTGGCTTTCTACGGATTCCAGCCCAATCAAACCGAACTTTTTGCTCATACCGAAACGGGTTACCATAGAGCGTGCCAGACCGGTCGCCTGCTCGATATCGTTCGAAGCGCCTGTCGTTACCGTATCAAATACAATTTCTTCCGCCGCGCGGCCGCCCAGATAGCCGACCAGCATATCATAGATTTCCGCCTCGGTGTTTAAATACTTTTCCTCTTCCGGCACATGCATGACATAGCCAAGAGCCCCCATCGTACGGGGCACGATCGTGATCTTCTGCACGGGCTCGGAATTTTTCTGCAATGCCGCAATCAGCGCATGACCTACTTCATGATAGGATACGATCTTACGCTCCTGCGCGCTCATGATCCGGTCTTTTTTCTCCTTGCCGACCAGTACCTGCTCGACCGCTTCAAACAGATCCTTCTGGCAGACATATTCCCTGCCTTCTTTGACTGCATTGATCGCAGCCTCATTAATCATATTGGCAAGGTCAGAACCGACTGCACCGCTCGTCGCGAGCGCAATTGCATCGAAATCAACCGTTTCGTCCATCTTGACGTCTTTGGCGTGCACCTTGAGGATCTCCACGCGTCCCTTCAAATCGGGCTTATCTACGATAATCCGGCGGTCAAATCGTCCCGGACGCAGCAGTGCCTTGTCCAGAATCTCCGGACGGTTGGTCGCCCCCAGAACCAGAATTCCCTTCGAAGTATCAAAACCATCCATCTCAGAAAGCAGCTGGTTCAGCGTCTGCTCACGCTCTTCATTTCCGCCGCCGTATTTGGAATCTCTGCTTCTGCCGATTGCATCAATCTCATCAATAAAGATGATACAGGGCGCATTTTTCGTCGCTTCTTTAAACAGGTCGCGCACACGCGATGCGCCGACACCGACGTACAGCTCGATAAAATCGGAACCGGTCAGCGAAAAGAACGGGACCTTCGCCTCTCCGGCTACTGCCTTTGCCAGAAGCGTCTTACCGGTACCGGGAGGGCCGACTAACAGCGCACCCTTGGGCAGCTTTGCGCCGATCTTCACATAGCGCTGCGGATTGTGCAGGAAATCGACAACCTCCTGCAGCGACTCCTTTGCTTCGTCCTCGCCTGCTACATCCTTAAACGTGATTCCGGTTTCTTTCTGTACATAAACCTTTGCGTTGCTCTTGCCGACGCCCATAGGGCCGCCTCCGCCCATCCGCCGAAACAGCAGACTTAAAAGCAGCCACATAACGACAATCGGAAGCACATAGGTCAGGATCATCGTCAAAATCAGTCCGGAGCTGTCCGGAACATCCTTGCCGTAGCTTGCAACCTTATATTCTTTTAAGTACGCCGTCAATGCATCATCCGACTGTGCCTTACCGGTATAATAGGTTACCTCCGGCATCGCAGAAAACAGTGTCTTCTGGTTTGTCTGCTGCAGTTTGAGATAAATCGTATCGTCATCCCAGGTAACCTCTGCCGCCTTGCCGTCTTCTACCAGCTCCTGAAATTTTCCATAGGTGATTTCCTGATTGGTTGCATTATTGATCATCCGCATAAACAGGCTCATGGAAATCAACGTCACAATCGCCGCAATCGCCAACAGGATCAGGCTCGTCCGCCTCGGATTGTTCTGTTCCGATCCTCCGGAACCGTTCGGTCCCTGGGATCCGTTGCCGGAACCATTTCCATTTCCGCCGTTAAACGGGTTCATATTATTATCCATTCAATTTAACCTTTCTTTTCGTCCGCTTCATGCATGAAAGCCACGATAATATCATAATTATAGACATTCCGATAGGATAAATCAATACGCAAAGTCCAAAATAGAATTCTGCTCTACGGCTCAGACGTGCTTTTTTCCGATATGGATTTCCGGAACCGCCACATTTTCATAAACGATATCCTGATCCTCTCCGCACACCTCTGCAGGGTCTGCGTCGTCATCTTCTTTTAAATGAATCTCCGGAACTGCTAAATTTTCATTTTCCACTTTGTATTTTGCCGCGTTTTCTTTTCTTTTTTTCCAAAACATCCTCTCTCCCCCTTGCTTTACAGGAAATTGATCAACAGCGTAATGACAAGGCTGTTGATAAAATCCGCAAACAGGCTGCCCACAATCGGGATCAGCAGATATGCCTTTACAGACGGCACATATTTTTCACACACCGCCTGCATATTTGCCATCGCATTCGGCGTAGCCCCCATACCGAAACCGCAGGTACCGGAACAAATAACCGCAGCATCATAGTCTTTTCCCATGACGCTAAACACTACAAAATAAGTGTACAGAAACATCAAAAGTACCTGTCCTGTCAGCAACAGGAGCATCGGCACAGCCAGCTCCGCCAGCTGCCACAGCTTCAGCGTAATCATCGCCAAACCAAGGAACATGGAAAGGCTGATACCACCAATGCCATTGATTTCCCCCATATAGATAGGAAATTTTCCAGTGTATTCACTCAGATTCCGCAGCACGGCGGCTACGATCATCGCGCCGATATAAATCGGAAATGTCATTCCTGTCATCGATAAAACCTGAGACAGTACCGTTCCGATTCCCATCGCCAGAACCAGCTGGAAAAATGCAGTTGGATACTGCTTTACATGGCGCTCATGTTTTTTATCTTCTTCCAGCAGAAGGCTGTCATCCTCGGGAATCGCCGTTTTCAAAAGCTCGCGCTTTTCAACCAGCCGCTCGCCGAGCGGTCCGCCCATCACGCTGCCTGCCACCAGACCAAACGTCGCTGCCGCCGTACAAACCGTCGTCGCTCCGGAAATTCCGAAGTCCTCCAGCACGGGGCCAAACGCACCCGCCGTACCGTGTCCGCCCGTCATCGGGATCGAGCCGGTACACATGCCGACTAACGGATCGAGGTGTAAAAGCTTCGCCAGGCCTATCGCAGTCCCGTTCTGCAGCACGATCAGAACGATTATCAGTCCCAGAAAAACAATCATGGATTTTCCGCCGCTTTTCAGAACCTTCAGATTTGCCTGAAAGCCTACCGAGGTAAAGAAAAACACCATGAATACTTCTTTTAAAATATCGTCAAATACAAACTCCGCAATTCCCGTCACATAGCAGATACATGTTGCCACTGCAAAAATAACGCCGCCGATTACCGGCGCAGGAATACAAAACCGCTCCAGCAGCCAGCACTTTTTTCTTAAATATCTTCCAAGCATCAGAGCAAGCACTGCAACTGCCATTGTCTGATACATATCCAGTTCAATTCTCACTCTTTTCTCCTCTGCTCTCATAATACCGCTCTGCACCTTTGTGGAACGGAACCGGAAGTCCGTCTGCAGCAGCGTCCGCTTCCGTAATCAGCTCCACCGGCAGCGCAAAATCCAGCTCCTGCTGTTCCTCAAACAAAAGCGCTGTCAGTTCTTCCACAACCTCTGCAGAAACGCTGTCACTCGCCAGCAAGACCGCTTTTACGCCGACCGTCGAAACATCCTCTTCCTGTCCCGGATAGGTTCCCGCCGCAATGATGCAGCTGTCATAGACCGGATAGCTCTTTTTCAAACGTGCAGCAGCAGCGCCGTCTACATTCAGGAACCGGATTCCTGTCCGCTGCGCCAGATTCGCGATTGCAGCCGTCTGCGCTCCTGCCGTACAGAAAAATGCGTCGATCGAGCCATTTTCCAGCTCCTTCGCAGCCTCCGTGTAATTCAGGGAGACTTCCTCCACCAGCTTTTCATTCAGGCCGTATGCCGCCAGAATCTGCAGCGCGTTCTGCTTCGTCCCGGACTCTTCCTCACCGACGCTGACCCTGTGTCCTTCCAGCCCTTCCACCGTCGAAATTTCAGAGTCTGCGCGCACCACAATCTGACACGCTTCTTCATAAACGCCCGCTACAGCCCCGAATCCACGGATCGGCTCTGTTCCCTCAAACTGCCCGGTTCCGTTCCAGGCATCCTCCAGTAAATCCGCCTGACACATCGCGAGCTGAATATAATTCTGGGATAAAAGCCGGAGGTTTGCAGCCGATCCGGCGGTCGTACGCACCTCAATCTCCCTGTTGTTCGTCTCGGATTCCAGCTTTGCAAACGCATCGGAAAATGCCTGATACGTTCCTCCAAGTCCCGCAGCACCCATTTTCAGCCGACCGCTGTCCCTGCCGCAGCTAGACAGCAGCAGAAGCGCCGCCAGAAAAATTCCAATTCTTTTTTTCATTCTGTCTCCATTCCTATGCCATCATTTCCACCAAACAATAGAATGCACGCTCTGCAAGCATTCTATTGTCATGAACAATAGAATACACGCTCTGCGAGCATTCTATTGTCATGAATCATAGCGGAAAGAGCCTGTAAAATCAAGCGTCAGTTCCTTTCCGCGAAATATCTGCAGATTTTTTCTCAGGAAACGGTAGATTTTTTCTTTCAATGCGTTATATAATTGTTGCAGAGTTTGTCGTGACGAATCCGTCACGATTTTTCAAGTAACTGCTACACTAAAGTTTACACAGGGAGTTTCTTATGAATATCGGTTTTGACAATCAAAAGTATCTGCAGATGCAGTCTGCCCATATCCGCGAACGAATTTCCATGTTCGGGGATAAACTGTATCTGGAATTTGGCGGCAAGCTGTTCGACGACTATCATGCTGCCAGAGTACTGCCCGGATTCGAGCCGGACAGTAAATTAAAAATGCTGCTCCAGTTAAAGGATCAGGCAGAAATCGTCATCGCGATCTCCGCCAGTGCGCTGGAAACCAACAAAACACGTCGTGATCTCGGCCTGACTTATGACCTCGAGGTGCTGCGTCTTACAGAAGCATTCCGTAATATCGGTCTTTACGTCGGAAGCGTTGTCATCACACAGTATGCCGGTCAGCCCGCTGCGGACCTGTTCCGCAAAAAGCTCGAAACCCTCGGCATCCGCTGCTATATCCACTATATTATTGAAGGTTATCCGACCAACGTGGAAAAAATCGTCAGCGAAGAAGGCTACGGCAAAAACGATTATATCGAAACCAGCCGTCCGCTCGTTGTCGTAACCGCACCCGGACCCGGCAGCGGCAAAATGGCTACCTGCCTTTCCCAGCTGTATCATGAGCATCTGCGCGGCGTCAACGCCGGCTACGCCAAGTTCGAGACATTCCCGATCTGGAACCTGCCGTTAAAGCACCCGGTCAACCTCGCCTATGAGGCTGCTACCGCTGATTTAAACGACGTCAACATGATCGACCCGTTCCATCTGGAAGCTTACGGCGTTACCACCGTCAACTACAACCGCGACGTTGAGATTTTCCCTGTTCTGAGCGCTATTTTTGAAGAAATCATGGGTGAATGTCCTTACAAGTCCCCTACGGATATGGGCGTCAACATGGCTGGCAACTGTATCATCGACGATGAGGCCTGCAAGGAAGCCTCCAGACAGGAAATCATCCGCCGTTATTACAACTGCTTATGCGACTTAAAACGCGGAAACTCCACGCCCGCCGTTTTGTACAAGCTCGAGCTTCTGATGAAGCAGGCTGGAATTACCGTTGCAGACCGCAAGGTAATCGCTGCTGCCATGAACCGCGAAGAGGCTACCAACGCTCCCGCCGCTGCCATCGAGCTTCCTGACGGCACTCTGGTGACCGGCAAGACCTCCGACCTGCTCGGCGCATCCGCAGCCTGCCTGCTCAACGCCTTAAAGATTCTTGCAGGCATCGATCATGAGATCCATCTGGTATCTCCGGATGCGATCCACCCGATCCAGACCCTCAAGATCAACTATCTGGGCAGCCAGAATCCCCGTCTTCATACAGACGAAATTCTGATCGCACTTTCCATCAGTGCTGCAACCAGCCCGGACGCTGCCCGCGCCCTGAATGCTGTTCCGCTCTTAAAAGGATGCGAGGTTCATTCCTCCGTCCTGCTTTCCTCTGTAGATGAGGGCATCTTCAAAAAGCTCGGCATGCATCTGACCTGCGAACCGAAAAATGAAGAGAAAGATGTAAAAAAACAGTAAACAGGATTTCCCTATGAAACAATAGAATACACGTTCTGCGAGCATTCTATGTCATGAATTAAAAATGGCATCCACTCTATCGTGGATGCCATTTTTTACCATTTTTTTACAGCTTCTTTTTATAATGTCCGATGACCGTCACGCCCTCGTTCATAACAATAAACGCATGCGGATCGTATTTGAGCACAATGTTTTTCAGCTGACCGACCTCGTACTTGGACACGAGAATGTAAAGCATGTTCGACTTTTCATTCGTGTAAGCGCCCGTGCTTTCCAGACGAGTGATTCCTCTGTCCATCTTCTGCAGGATTTCCTGCTCCAGTCCCATGTCGTCCAGCTTTGTGATAATCCGCACCTCGACGTTAATGTTCTGTGAATGCTCGTGATCGACCGCAAAGGCGCTGACTGCCGCATAGATCAGAGAATAAATCACGGTGCTGACGTCAAACAGGAACAGGCAGATTCCGTAAAGTACGGCGTTCGTGATGATATTGACCTTGCCGACGCTGATATTTTTCTTCCATTTGATCAAAAGCAGCGCAATAATATCAGTTCCGCCCAGCGATGCTCCCATCCGAAGCGCCGTTCCCATGCCGAAGCCGCACATCAGGGCACCGATCACCGTGCTGCCCAGAATGTCATTATGTAAAAGCGTCTCCGTCGGAATCGGGATAAACGACAAAAATATCGTCACCGCTGTCAGACAGCAAATCGTTTTTACGAAAAACTGTTTTCCAATATCTTTCATACCGAGTAGAAGCACCGGAATATTGATCGCATAATAAATCAGACCCGCGATATCAAAATTCTGAATCGGCAGATGCAGATAACTGACCAAAATCGTTCGTACAATCTGGGCAAAACCCATAATGCCTCCACTGTACAATCCTGCCGGTACGATAAACAAATTGACGCCCGCTGAATAAATTGCCGCGCCCCCGATTGCGATCGCCAGCCGTTTGGATTCTTCTGCAATTTCTCCTTCCAAACGCTGAAATTGTCCCCGTTTTTCTTCTTTTGTCTTTCCCATTCCTGTCCTCCTGCTTTTCCCTGCAGATTTTTATTGCACCAGGCAATCCCTGTATTCTTACGATTTCAGGGTCAAAAGCCCCTACCTTGATGCCTGCGGATTATTCCGTGCTGTGCACTCCCACAACCCTGGCATCATTCTTATTTTACTATGTCTGCGTTTTAGATTCAACCGTTCCGTCACCGCGAATGGTGCGAGTGAACTGTACAGTTCATCCGCACCTGAACACTGCAATGCTCAGGTGCGAAATGAACCGCCGAAACGTTGTTTCCTGTCATACCGATAAAATTCCCTGAAACTGCGTTCGGACTACTTTTCGACGGCTTACGCCTCCTGGTCAACCCTACCCAGAAATGTCAGCAAATAGATGCCGCAAATTCCGACCAGCACATAAATAATCCGGCTGATCCACGTCATATCTCCAAAGATCAGCCGCACCAGATCCAGCCGGAACAATCCGATCAGTCCCCAGTTGACAGCTCCAATAAAGACGACGATCAACGCGATATAATCCAGTGTCTTGCTCATTTTTCAGCCTCCTTTCAGATAGCATGGCATACATGACATAGTCATATAATGCAATGACATAGTCATGAAACGACCCTATCGTTTGAACTGTCTGCCAGCCATTTACAGCGTTTCCGGTTTCCGTCGATTTTATACGCAAATGGTACAAGTGAACTGTAATGAATTTTGTTACTGTTCACTCGCGCCATTCGCAAAAGCGCATCTTCGATGCTTTCCGCTGCTTTGCAGCTCTTTTTGCTCATAAAATGGCGCTCCCTTCGTACCCTTCTGCGTTCAGATTTTCGTGCAAGCACGGAATCTGAACGCAGAAGGGTACGAGTGAACTGTAACAAATTTTCTCTGCAAAAATACCTTGTCATCCGCTATCCGAAAGGATTATGATAAATGCGCAGCGCCCCTGGCGTATTCCTTATCATGAAAGGAGATTTTTTCCATGGAACAGATGTATATAACACGGCTGGAGCATGTCTGCTCCCGCTTAACCAAAATGGGACTGACTCAGATAATCGTCAGCGATCCTTTGAGCATCCGCTATCTGACCGGCGTATGGGTTGACCCTTACGAACGTCTCTATGCGCTGTACCTGCGCACTGACGGAAAGCATCGCTTTTTCTTAAATAATCTTTTTGTTGTCCCGGATATCGATATCCCGAAAACCTGGTTTTCCGATACAGACGACGGCGTTGCCGTTATCGCGGGGCTGGTGGACGGCAACGTAGACATGGGTATCGACAAAAACTGGCCCGCACGTTTCCTGCTCGCCCTGATGGAGCATCATCCCAATGTCCGCTATGTAAACGCATCCTCCTGCATCGACGGCGAGCGCGCAATCAAGGACGAATATGAGCGTCAGAAAATGCGTGAGGCGTCCCTTTTAAACGATGTCTGCATCGAAAAAGCTGCCGCCCACATCAAAGCAGGCATGACCGAGCTGGAATGTGCAGATTATATCCGCTCTCTCTATAAAGAAGCCGGATGTATAGAAAGCTTTTCCACCATAGTTTCGTTCGGTGCAAACGCTGCTGACCCGCACCACGAGCCTGACGACACCGTATTAAAGCCCGGCGACGGCATCGTTATCGATATGGGCTGTGAAAAAGAGGGCTACTGCTCCGATATGACCCGTACCTTTTTCTGCGAAACGGCCGATCCCGACTACGCTGCGATCCACGACCTCGTCCGCAGCGCCAACGAAAAAGCGGAAAGCCTGATTCGTCCAGGCGTGCGTTTCTGCGATCTGGACAAGGCAGCGCGGGACGTGATCTCCGAAGCAGGATACGGCGAATATTTCACGCATCGTCTCGGACACTCCATCGGCATGCAGGCCCATGAAGCCGGCGACGTCAGCCAGGGCAATTCGGCTGAGGTTCAGGAGGGCATGACCTTCTCCATCGAACCCGGCGTCTATCTGCCCGGCAAATTTGGTGTTCGTGTAGAAGACCTTGTGTTAGTCACTGCTGACGGCTGCGAGGTTTTAAACCACGCCGACAAACATTGGAAAGTCATTGGCTGACCTGCCGCCGCATTCTATCCTCTAAAAAATTTGTACACAACAATAGAATGCACGCTCTGCGAGCATTCTATTGTCATGAATAAAAGGTCGCGCTGCGGGCATTCTATTGTTACGGGAAAAGGACAGACCATTTTGAATGTCTCACTTTCGGACAGTTCAAAATATCTGTCCATTTTTTTATTTTATGTTCTCATGTAAGCTATAAGTATGTTAAAATAGAAAAAAAACTGATTTTTGTCTATTTATAAACTTACAACCAGTCAAAGGAGCCGTTATGACGAAAAATGACATTACCCGCGGCCTGATCGATTTTGCAGTCAGCCAGTGCCTCAAAAATATAAAAGAAGATCCATACAGAAGTATCCGTCGTCTGGCTGACCTCGGACGTCAGTTTGCCAAGGGACGTTTTCAGGAAGAGCTTTTTTCCCTCTTCCAGAGATTGCTGCTCAACGAAGACGGTCCTTATTATGAAATGCTAAAGCAGCTGGTTTCTTCCGTCGATACCGACTCCCTCAAGACGCTCGGCATCAATATCGGCTATAATTCCTGGACCTGCGGCGCTTCCCGGCTCCGTCAGATTACCGCTGAAAAAGACTATCCGCACTGGCTTGCAGAGATCTCCCTTTCTCCGGAAAGCTCTGCCTCCCAGTTAAAAGAACAGCTCTCCGCCGCCCTGAAAAATGGTACCTACGCGTTCCGTCTCCATATGCCTGCCCAGAGCATTACCACAGACACCAGACAGCTTGGGCTTATCCGCGAATTTCATGACTGCAGCTTTTTCCTCGACTTCATGGACACCGACTGCACCTACTCGGACGACCTTCTGGAACTCACCTGCAGCTGCGACAACCTCGCATTTCTGGTTCCGTTCGGCTCCCTGCAGAGCCGTCAGCTTGTCGACCTTTTGAATGCACGCCAGCGTATCTACGGTGTCTGCCGCACATACGACAATACAAACGCGGCTGAAAGGATCTCCGACTCACAGATTTCCGAGATGCTTTCCTGGGGCAGCCCTCTGCTCTTCTTCCTGGCTGCTGCCGATACAACGCAGGATAACCGGCTTCTTGTCGACAATGCCATTTTAGACGCCCGTCTCCACCAGACGTATCCTGCGCTTCTCATTCATCTGGACGCTGACGTTGCCCGGATCCAGCAGCTTTTGATATCGTCCCGGAAAAACCTGTGAAACAATAGAATGCACGCTCCGTTGCTTTACGAAAGCGCAGATTTACTTTTCCATCAAAAAAGTGTATGCCCTGTTGGTTTTCCCAAGAAACCACAGTCCATACACTTTTCTTTTCCCATTTTTAAACTTTTTTATTCTGAAAAAGCGGAATCTCATTCTGCGTGCCGGCTTCATCTGCAATGATTTTCCGGGCAAGCCCCAGAGAAATTTCATGTAAATCCTCCACAAACTCCTCCGGTGTAATCTTACTGCCCTCGCGCAGCCAATAGACCAGTTCTCCCAAAACACCCTCGCACAGAAAAGCGATATAGAACTCCTTTTTCCGCCCCTCTTCCACCAGATTCTGTGTCAGGAGCATCAAAACCGGACGAAGCATTCCGCAGAAATAATCCCGGAACGAATTCTGTCCTTCTACCTGAAGCGCGTTCTGATAAAACAGACGCTCCCTGTAAAAATGGCAGCAGAGTGCTTCCAGCATATCCCACTCATTGCGGCAGCTGCTCCAGTCCATCCGCTCAATAAAATCCACATAAAAAATCCAGTTTACCAGGTCATATTTGTCCCGGAAATGATAATAAAAGCTTTTCCGGTTCATGCCGCAATCCTCGCAGATATCTCCTACGCTGATTTTGGAAAAAGGCTTTTTCTCCATCAGCTTCTTCATCGATACGGCCAGTGCATTTTTGGTAATGTTGGAATCCGCCATCTCAACCTCCGGATAAAAGCTGCATCAGTAACGGCAGCGCTTTAATAATGCGATACCTGTCGGGTACGGACCGGTATGGACACCGATCGTCGCACCTACATGAAAGACTTCAAATCGTTTGATCTCTCCTTCATAGTCCCTAAACGCAGCCTTCACCTGTTCTTCAAATTTACCGAATTCTTCTTTGTCCAGTCCGCATTCCAGACCTATCCGGTATTCTTTTAAATCAATATGGTCCGCCTCGATATAAGCCTTCGCCTTATCAATCACAGACTGCAGCGATTTTTTTCTTCCTCTGCTGACACCTGCTGAGACCAGCTCTTTATTGACATATTCGATCATCGGCTTGATCTTTAATACATTGCCGATTGTCGCCGCCGCTCTGCCAATTCTGCCGCCATGCTGCAGATAATCCAGATCGTTCGTTGTAAAAAAGATTCTGCCGGTCGGACGGATCTCTTCCAGAAGCTTCACTGCCTCCTTCAGATCCAGCTCCGCTCCGCGCAGTCTGCAGGCTTCCTCAACAAACATCCCCTGCAGTGCCGTCACTTCTTCCGAATCCACAACCTCGATCTGTGCTTCCGGATAGTCCTCCAGAATCTGGTTTTTCGCATTCATCGCCGACTGAATAGAACCGGAAAATGCTGCATTTAAGCAGATGCACAGAACCGGTACACCGTCTTTTACATACTTTTCAAACACATCGACATAATCCTGAACTGAAGGCATCGAAGTCTTGGGGAATGTTCCTGCCCGGTCCGCCATCATCTGGTAGAAATCCTCTACGCTGATATCGACGCCCTCTTTCATATAGTTTTCTTCTTCAAAAGAAACATAAAACGGAACAATATCAACCCCCAGTTCCTGTGCACGCTCTTTCGGCAGATCACAGGAGCTGTCGCTCACAATCTGAAATTTCATTTTTCCTTCTCTTTCCTTGCTTTTTTCGAAAACGACTTATCTCTTGTAGTCAGTCAAACCGTCTTTTAAAATCTCTGCCAGCTGCGCAGGCGTCATCGTCTTGTTCTTCATCTGCTCGATTTCTTCTGCTTTTACACCGATCAGCTGCACCAGCTGCACCTTGCCAAAGGGAGATTCCACTGTTCCAATATCATCCTCCTTGGTGATAAATCCGGTGATCGCAGATTTCGATGCGGCATCCAGACCTCTCTGCTGCCCCATCGCCAGGAACTGCCCGGGCGTGAACTGATGTCCGTTGTTGACCGTGATGCCCGCAATCATCTGAAGCAGGCTGCATATATGACGAACCTCCAGAGCAGGATTTTCCAGTCCTTCTTTTTTCAGCTTCAGCGTCAGCTCAAACCCGTATCCGCTCCGCTCCGGGTTGCCGTTCTGCTTCTCGTACAGTTCAGAAAGACCATAGGTTACAAAATGGAAATAGTCCCCGCCGTTATAAACGCTGATCCCGTCCAGCGGCCCCATTTCATCCGGCTTGTAGCTCGCATAACAGCCGAAATGTGCCGGAATCTTCTGATCTGGATAACGCTTTTCAAAGCATTCGGTAATCGCATCCCAACCGGGCGCTTCTTTATAAATAACCTCTTCCGGCTCGCTCTGCAGCATATGCCCCGGATGTACCTTGCCGATCACGCGCTCTGCAACCTTGATCGCCGCCTGTCTCGCATTTTCTTCCCCGGCGCTGATCTTTTCCACACTGCCGACCTTCGGCACCGCGATATCTGCAACAGTTACTGCAAAGCACTCCCGGCCAACACAGTCTACATAATAAAAACGGTCTCCGCGGTGCACCGTACCGCACACCACATGACAACCCATCACTACGCTGCCGTCCTTTAACAGAAAGAGATTTTCAATAATTGCCTGAGAAAATTCCTCCTCCCCTGCATTCCGATCCTGAAACTCCATCGGTATTTCCCCCTTTTATCAATATTCCAGTGTATCCAGATACTTCATATAGTTGACGACCATCATCGCAATCTTAAAGGTCATCGCATCCTCAAAGGTTCTGATATCCAGCCCTGTCGCTTTCTGCAGCTTTTCAATCCTATATACAAGCGTATTTCTGTGTATGAAGAGCTGTCTGCTCGTCTCGGACACATTTAAGTTGTTCTCGAAAAATTTGTTGATCGTTGTCAGCGTCTCTTCGTCCAGATCGTAAACCTGATTGCCACCGAAAATCTCTTCGATGAAAATCCGGCACAGATTGACGGGCAGCTGGTAGATCAGACGTCCGATTCCCAGCGTAGAATATGCGATGACATTTTTTTCCGCATAGAAAATTCTGCCAACGTCCATCGCCATCGTCGCTTCTTTATAAGATTTGGAAACCTCTCTCAGCTCCTGCACGACCGTACCGTAGGAAACGCGCACCTTGAGCATCGCTTCGCTGTTCATCATATCGACGATCGTATTCGCGACCAGCTCCAGAGATTCCGGGGAAGCATCGCGCTCCACCGCTTTGATCAGGATAATATTCTTTTCATCCACTGCGGTAATATAGTCACCGTTCTGGCTGCTGAACAGGCTTCGTAACAGCTCCATGCCGCTGCTGTCTTTTTCCAGTCTCGTCTCAACCAGATATACAATTCTCGGTCCCTCCACTTCAATATGAAGCTTCTGTGCCCGGTTATAGATATCTACCAGAAGTAGGTTGTCCAGAATCAGATTCTGGAAGAAATTGTTCCGGTCAAACCGTTCCTTATAAGCAATGATCAGATTCTGAATCTGGCTGACTGCAATCTTGCCGACCATATATGCATCATCATTGTTGCTGCGCGACGCCAGGACATATGCCACCTCGCTATCGTCCAACACCTTCAGAAAATGATATCCGCCGACCACCTGGCTATCTGCCGGAGATGCGGCAAAGCCCGTAATAATTTCGCGGGAAATCTCAATATCCTCAGTCGTTGCAGCCACCTTTATGCCATCCAGGTCGAACACATAAATATCGACCTTGGTAATTGCTTTCAATTCATCGATACTCGTCTGAATGATCTGATTTGAAATCATATCCGTTCCTCTCATTCTGCATTTTCGTCAAAAGTCACAAACTTCTTATCAATTATAATAAAACATCGGCATTTTTTGTGCAAGTTTTTTTTGTTCCGACGGATCGATGCAGCCTTCTGCCCATCCTTTTTCCATCGTCGGTTCACCCTTTTCCGCCGACTTCCAGCTTTACTCCGAAAGTCCTTTCAGGCTTTCCAGAAGATCCAGATCCTCCTGCTGCACTTTGATGTTCGCCATCATCGGTTCCTCACCCGGACGCTGCAGGGAAATTTCGATTATCGTTCCCGGCTCGATCGGTCTGGAAAGGGCCGCTTTACAAAAAGCGCTGAATTTGGGATGATTTTTTGTAAACGCAGCCTTTGCACTCATTAGTTTTAAAATTGCGGAAGGGTTCATTTGTTTCTCCTTTTCGACTTGTTCTTTTTCCTGCTATTCATTATAATGTAGCAGGACATTGCTGTCTACACAGCTTTCCCAAAATCACGGAGGATTCTGATGAAAAAAACAAATTACCATACACACACGAAACGCTGTATGCACGCCGAGGGTACAGAAGCAGATTATGTAAAAGCCGCCCTGGATGCAGGCCTTGACGTCCTCGGCTTCAGCGACCACGGTCCGTTTCCGGACAACCGCTTCGACTCCCGCATGCCCTATGCCGACCTCGACGAATATCTTGCATGTATGGATGCACTGCGCCCGACCGTTCCCTTCCCGATCCTGAAAGGATTGGAAATCGAATACTGCCCCGACAGCCGCGATTATTATTCCTTTTTATTAAAAGAAAAAAAGCTGGATTATCTGCTGCTGGGTCAACATTATTACCAGGAGGACGACGGTTCCTACATTTCTGCCTTCTCGATTCCTGAAAAAATCGGTACGCGCGGATATATCAAATATGCCCGTTCCGTCAAAGAAGCGCTGGAAACCGGCTACTTCCCGATTCTCGCCCATCCCGATGTATTTTTCAACAATCCCTATTCCTGGGATGACAACTGCGATGAGGCCTGTGATATCATCCTAAATGCCGCTATCCAGACCGGAACTGTTTTGGAATTCAATGCCAACGGCATTCGCAAAGGCATCCAACTCTTAGGAAACGACCGCCGCTGGCCTTATCCATACCCTAACTTCTGGAAAAAAGTCGCCAAAACCTCCATTCCCGTCCTGATCGGCTCCGACTGCCATGATCCTGCCTTCATGTGGGATTCCTGCGTCGAGGAAGCCTACCGGATCGCTGCCGAGTGGAACCTGAGTGATAACCTGACGGATACATTCTAAAACGATACAGTTCACACGCGCCATTCGCAATACAATAGAATGTACGCTTCGCGAACATTCTATTGTATTGAACCGCATCTTCGATGTTTTCCGCTGCTTCGCAGCTCCTTTTGCTCATAAAAAGGTACGAGTGAACTGTAGAATTCAAAAAGAGCCATTGCATTTCGCAATGGCTCTTTGCTATGTTCTTGATTAGTTGGTGATAACCTGCTCGGTCTCTTTGTCGAATACGTGGATCTTCTCAACATCAAATGCAAATCTAACAGTGTCGCCAGGTCTTGCATTGGAACGAGGATCTACTCTTGCGGTCATCGGGAACTCGCCCAGATCGAAATACAGGAATACTTCAGCACCAAGCAGTTCGTAAACCTTGATAGTAGAAGAGAATACGCATTTAGCGGTCTCAATGAACATCTCGGAATCGTAAACGTCTTCAGGACGGATACCCATAACAACAGTCTTTCCGTTGTAACCGCCATCAATCAGCTTCTTAGCCTTTGCAGGAGGAAGCGGGATGGACTGACCAGCTACTTCCAGAGTTACTGCAGTGCCGTTGATTCTTACAACTGCATCCAGGAAGTTCATCTGAGGAGATCCCATGAATCCTGCTACGAACAGGTTCTGAGGCTTCTCATACAGGTTCTGAGGAGTATCTACCTGCTGGATAACGCCGTCTTTCATAACTACGATTCTGGTACCCAGTGTCATAGCCTCGGTCTGGTCATGTGTTACATAGATGATGGTGGTGCCCAGTCTCTGATGCAGCTTAGCGATCTCGATACGCATCTGTACACGCAGCTTAGCATCCAGGTTGGACAGAGGCTCGTCCATCAGGAATACCTTAGGGTTACGAACGATAGCACGTCCCATAGCAACACGCTGTCTCTGACCACCGGACAGAGCCTTCGGCTTACGATCAAGCAGCTGAGTCAGATCCAGGATCTTTGCAGCTTCTTTAACCATCTTGTCGATTTCGTCCTTCGGAACTTTTCTTAATTTCAGACCGAATGCCATGTTATCATATACGGTCATATGAGGATACAGAGCGTAGTTCTGGAATACCATCGCGATATCTCTGTCCTTAGGCTCTACATCGTTAACAACTCTGTCACCGATCTTCAGTTCACCGGAAGAGATATCTTCCAGACCAGCGATCATACGAAGGGTAGTGGACTTACCACAACCTGAAGGGCCTACGAAAATGATAAACTCTTTATCTGCGATCTCGAGGTTGAAGTTTTTAACAGCCTCAAAACCATTGGGGTACACTTTGCAAATGTTCTTTAAAGATAAGCTTGCCATTATTTTGCCTCCCTGAAAATTTAATCTCGAGCTTCCTCGATTGAATCTAGATCTAGTATACCGAAAATGCCCGATTTTGGCTATACCAGTATTCCACAAACTTTTTGGAGATGCTTGTGGAATCTGCCAAAAAAGATTTTAACTCCAAAAGCTCATCAGCGTTTTGAACAAAACGTATCGTTTCTATCTATGCACTTTGCCAAAGCACTGTCTGGTCAAATCTGATTTTCGGTTTCAACAGCATCTGTTTCTGTCTTGTTTTCTGCGGATTCTGCTGTTTTTGCCGCTGCTTCCGCTTCCAGTGCCGCCTGCTTTGCCTGTTCTTCCTCTACGATAAAGGACAGGGGAGCCAGGTTCTCGCCATCCTGTACCTGTTCTTCAGGCTCAAAGCGTTTGAAGATCCCGACATACAGCAGACTGCTGAAATATGCGACTGCAGGGATTCCAAGAAGGAACAGAAACGGCAGAGCCTGGATCGTTACCAGTAATAAAGCAACCGGAATCAGATGGATGATCACGATCAGGACGCTCTTGGGCAGGTTCATAAAGCTGATCAGGAACGCGTTCCGGAAGGTATTTTTTACAGTGTTGTCAAATCTGGACAAAACCGGGAAAATATAAAGGCCGGTCAGCAGCAGGAGGAAGGATACGATAAACAGCACCGTTTTCATGATCTTTGCACTGTTTCCTGTCATCATCACCAGTGTCACCCTCCAGTCCACTGCGATGATCGCAAGGATAACGAGCATGATCAGCCAGATGATCGTCGCCTGCTTAAAATTCTCTTTAAAGGACTTAAAATATCCTTTTATGATATACGGGTCATCCCCTCTCGCCATTTTGATCGTCACATAATACAGTGCCGTAATCGCCGCTCCTGCCGTAAAAATCGGAATACAGCAGATGATTGTCAGCACGTTCAGGATCATCAGGTTGGCAACCTTGCTCAAAAAGACCATGACCGGGCTGTCCAGGTTAAAAAGCTTCATTCATACATTCCTCTCTTCTCTTGTTGTCAAAATTTATCAAAAACCGTTCGTGCGGTTTTAGATCATTTTTTAGCTGTCTATATCAGGAAAATCTGGCGTCAGTTTTTCCCTTTCTGGAAAACATGGTTCAGGAAATCGATCACACTCTGCTTCAGGTCCTGCCAGAAATGCTGCGCTGTGTTAGCTGCAATCGCTTTGGCAGTCTCCATCACAGTCTCTTTTGCAGGTTCGATCAGCTGTTCCTGAATCGTCTCGCCGAGAGGACCTGCAAGCTGCTCCTGCAGCGCATCCGAAAGGTTTTCTACCAGCGTATCACCGTAGCTTTCATACATTTTCTGTGCAAGCGCAATGACCGTCTCATGGTTTAAGCCGATCCCGTTTAACTGCTGCAGCGCAGAAGCAAGCGTCGTTCTCGTGCTCTCGTCAAGAGAAACGCCGAACTCCTTTTCTCCCTCGCTGATCGCAGCTTTGATATCCTCTGCGTTATCCAGCTCGCCTGCGTCCCACTTTTCTTTTACAAAATCCAGCAGCTTTGCAAAATCCTCATCGCTGATGGATTTGGCGGGCTCTGTCTCTGTCTGCGGCTGTTCCTGCATCTGCGCGCTCTCCGCCGTCTGTCCCGGTGCTGCACAGACCGGTACAGTGATGCCGGATACTGCAATCGCCGTCGATAACATCATTGCTGCAATCCCTGTTTTCTTCATATTCTCCTCGCATTCTGCCGCTTAAGCGACAAATGAAACCTAAAACTGCATTTCCTAAAAACTCTGCCCAGCCACCCGGGCTGTATTTAAAATCCATTTTAAAAGGTCTGCATCCACCTCTTCCCGGCCAATTTCATTGACCAGCTCGTGGCGCATACCGGGATATAATTTGCACTCCACCTGCGTCATCCCGCTGTTTTGAAAGCTTTCTGCAACCTCCAGAACCGCTTTGCCATAGCTGCCGACCGGATCCTCCTGTCCTGCGACAAACAGCACCGGAAGCTCTTTGGGAATTTTATTGATGCTTTCCGGGTCATGAAGCCTGCCGATCAGTTCAAACAGCGTCTCAAACCCGTTGACTGTAAAGACAAAGCCGCACCGTGGATCATCCAGATATTTTTGAACCTCTTTTTTGTCCCGGGACAGCCAATCCATACTCCCAACACCGTCTGTAATCTTTTTCTGATAGCTTCCAAATGCCATTTTGTCCAATAGACGGCTCACATGCGTATCCCCTAAAAAAGCCTTCTGAAGCTTCGTCACCGCTTTGGCTGCATTTAAAACCGCCTTCGGCTGCATACCGGTTCCCATCACAATCGCTCCGTCAATTCCGCTGCCGTAACGGCTCAGGTAATTGCGGAGGATGAAAGACCCCATGCTATGTCCCAATAACAAATACGGAACACCGGGATACTGCTCCTGCACCATTTTTTTGAGACGATGAACATCCCGAACTACCACCGTCGCCGGATCATGCGCGCAGAAATAGCCGTAGATCCCGTTTTCCCCGACGCTCTTTCCGTGTCCCAGATGATCCTCCCCGGTCACCAGAATCCCCTGCCTGGTCAGCACGGAGGCCAGACGCTCATATCGTTCGATATATTCCGCCATACCGTGCACGATCTGCAGGATACAGACCGGTTTACCCTCCGGTATCCATTTTACTGCATGAATCTTTGTTTTACCATCTCTTGACAGGAAAAAAATTTCTTCTTTTTTCATATCCCGTTCCCCCGTTTCGTTTTCCCCTCTTTTTCCGGAAACAGCCGCATGCCTCCGTTTACAGACAGAGCCGCAGCAAGAAAAATCCTGCTGCTTTTTCACAGCAAATTTTCTTCTGCGGCCCTCACATTTTTATATTAACATTATATAAAGTTCCGGTCAACTCTAACCGTCAGCAGATCCCTGCTCCGGCAGGCATATTTTTCTCCGGTGTTACCAGTGCAAGATTGCCTTCGGCATCCTCCGCACACAGCAGCATGCCTTCCGACAGAACACCGGCGAGCTTTGCAGGCTTTAAGTTCACTAAAACCATAACCTTTTTGCCTACCATCTCTTCCGCCGTGTAATGTGCGCGGATTCCGGAAACGATCTGTTTTACTTCTTTCCCGATTTTTACCTGGGAGCAGAGAAGCTTTTTGGACTTCGGAACCGGTTCGCATTTGATGATTTCGCCAACCGCGAACTGCATCTTTTCGAACTCTTCAAAGGTGATCTCCGGCTTTTTCGTCAGCTCCATCACGTCCTCTTCTTTTTCTTCCTCAGCCTCTTCCGTCAGTGCCTTACGCGCCTCAAACATCGCTGCTGCCTTTTCCAGAACTTCCTTTACATCCAGTCTTGCGAACAGGATTTCCGGTTTCTCTGTAACTTTGCTGCCGGATATATAGCCGCCGAAGGTCGTGCATTCTTCGAAGCTGCGCAGGGAAGTATTGAGCTGGGCTGCGATCTTTTCCGCAGTGCCCGGCATATAAGGCTCCAGCAGGGACGCACCGATTACAATGCTCTCTGTCAGGTTATACAATACGGTAGCAAGACGGTCTGCTTTTGCAGGGTCTTTTGCCAGCACCCACGGCTCTGTCTCGTCGATATATTTGTTGCAGCGCTTGAACAGCGTAAAAATATCGGTGATCGCGTCTGCGACTCTCCAGCCTTCCATCTTTGCCGCAACCTTATCGTAGGTTCCGGTTACAACTGCTTTCAGATCCTCATCAACTGCCTCTGCTGCGCCCTTATCCGCTACAACGCCGCCGAAATACTTGTTGCTCATGGAAATCGTACGATTTACCAGGTTGCCCAGCGTATTGGCGAGATCGGAATTTAACCGTTCCACCATCAGCTCCCAGCTGATTACGCCATCATTTTCAAACGGCATCTCATGCAGTACGAAATAGCGGACTGCGTCCACGCCGAAGAAATCTACCAGATCATCCGCATACAGCACGTTTCCTTTGGACTTGCTCATCTTGCCGTCGCCCTGCAGCAGCCAGGGATGACCAAATACCTGCTTGGGCAGGGGCTCATTCAACGCCATCAGGAAAATCGGCCAGTAAATTGTATGGAAGCGGATGATATCTTTTCCGATCAGATGCAGATCAGCCGGCCAGAGCTTTTTATACTGCTCGCTGCTGTTGCCTTCCGCATCGTAGCCGATACCGGTAATATAGTTGGTCAGCGCATCCAGCCATACATAAACAACGTGTTTCTCATCGAAATCAACCGGGATACCCCATTTGAAAGAGGTTCTGGAAACGCACAGATCCTGCAGCCCGGGAAGCAGGAAATTGTTCATCATCTCGTTTTTGCGGGATACCGGCTGGATAAATTCCGGATGGCTGTTGATATGGTCGATCAGGCGCTGCGCATATTTGCTCATTCTGAAGAAATATGCTTCTTCCTTTGCAGGTTTCACTTCTCTGCCGCAGTCCGGACATTTTCCGTCCTTTAACTGGGACTGTGTCCAGAAGGATTCACATGGCGTACAATACATTCCTTCATAAGAGCCTTTGTAAATATCGCCCTGATCATACAGGCGCTTGAAAATTTTCTGTACCTGTTTTTCGTGATCCGGTTCTGTCGTACGGATGAACTTGTCATAAGAAGTACCCATCAGATCCCAGATTCTCTTGATTTCTGCAGAAGCCTTATCTACGTATTCCTGAGGTGTTACGCCCGCTTCCGCTGCCTTTAATTCAATTTTCTGTCCATGCTCATCTGCTCCGGTCTGGAAAAAAACATCATATCCGTCTTTTCTCTTAAACCGCGCGATGCTGTCTGCCAGAACTGCTTCATAGGTATTGCCGATATGCGGTTTGCCCGATGCATACGCAATGGCAGTTGTCATGTAAAATTTTCCTTTGCTCATACTTCCTCCTTAATGTCGCAACAAAAACACGCCTCCTCATTGTAGCCTGAAAGCCACAACAAGAAGGCGAATTGTTCGCGGTACCACTTCTGTTCCTATACTTCTCACAAAGTATATCTTATCGGGTGCTGCGCCGTTTGGTGCAAGACCCTTCCGCTATAACAGGCGGACCTGTCGCAGCCTTACCTCTCCGGCTCGGTGCGCCGCTCAGGAGCCATGTTCCATCCGCTTCTTCCCGACTTCTCTCAGCTTCCTGCCGCCTGTATCGGGCTGCATTCAAAAGTCCTCTCTGTAAAGCTTCCCCGGATGTACTCTCTCCGTCTTTGCATTCTCTTTTTCAATATCCGGCTGCCGCCACATCTGACCGCAGCTTCATATGCTTACAGTAGCACAAAAGGTCTGGCCTGTCAACGGCCGGCTCACAGCTTTAACCCCTTCAGCAGATCGCCCAGCGAGGTGCCGACCGCCTCCTTCGAGCTGTACTCTTCTGCCTGTTTTTCTTCCAGCTCGTCCGGCTCTGCGTTCTCGGCCGCTGCCTTGATGCTCAGGCTGATCCGATTGTCCTTCGTATTTAAAACAACTGCCCGCACAATATCCCCGACTGTCAGTACCTCTGAAGGCTTTTTCAGGCGCTTCTGGCTGATCTGGGAAATGTGTACCAAACCGCTTAATCCATCGCCAAGATCCACAAATGCACCGTATGGCATCAGGCTTTCCACGCGTCCCTCTACAACTGTACCAGGCACAATCATGGAAATTTTATGGTTCAGGCGCTCTACTTCCTTTTCTTTCAGGACGTCCTTTGCGGACAACACAAGCTTCTGGCGGTCTGAATCCACCGTAATCACGCGCACTTCCAGCGTTTTCCCGACAAACTCCGTCGTATCCTCCACATAATCCAGTGCCAGCTGGGACGCCGGGATAAATCCGCGGATTCCTTCCACATAAGCAGTTACGCCCTGATTGACGCTTTCGCTTACCTTTATCTTGAGAATCGTCTTTTCTTCCTGATACTGTTTGAGTCTGTCCCAGCCCAGTGTCTCTGCTGCTTCTACGCAGGACATCTGGATATTGCCGGCTCCATCGTCTCTTTTGACAACAGTTCCTTCCAGCGTATCTCCGACATGGATATCCGCCAGCACGGAAAACGACGGATCCTTGCTCAAATCCTCTGTTTTAATAACCGCAGGCGCATAGTAACCGAGATCCAGCGTTACGCCGGTTTCCCGCACGTCAATGACGGTTCCGGAAATCACATCACCCTCCCGGATTGTACGGAAAGAAGCTTCCAGCTCCCTTGCATAATCCGCCATCGTCTCTGTCGTTCCGCCGTTTTCTGCATCCGCAATTCCCTTTTTTTCTTCTGACATCGTTCTCCTCCTTACCGGGCAGACAATTCCATGCCGCCTCGTTCCTTTTCTGAATTTTAGCACGTTTTTTATAGAAATTCCATCCCGGCTTCCGCGATTTTACAACGAACGTACCCACAGGCTTACTGTTCACACGCGCCATTTGTAAAATCGCTTTCCTGCGAATCATTTGACAAGACCACTGTATCGCGTTAAACTGATATCGCATTTTATCCTACTAACTTAGGAGGTTACTATTTTTATGAAACGAAAAGCGCTATGGGCTGCTGTTCCCTACACAGTCCCAGTCATGCTCGGCTATCTTTTTCTCGGCGCAGCCTTCGGTGTCCTGACCGCCGAAAACGGTTTTTCCGTCCTCTGGGCCTTTCTCATGAGTACGTTTATCTACGCCGGTTCGATGCAGTTTGCCGCCATCAGCCTGATGACTTCTGCATTTTCTCCGGTTTCCGCTTTTTTGCTGACGCTCATGGTAAATGCAAGGCATCTGTTCTACGGTCTTTCCATGTTAAAACCCTTTGAACGCATGGGAAAACGCAAGCCCTATATGATTTTTTCCCTGACAGATGAAACCTATTCTCTTCTCTGCGGAGTCAGCGCCCCGGAAGGAATTGATCCGGACTGGTTTCTGTTCTTTATCTCGCTGCTCGATCAACTTTACTGGATCATCGGATCCTGTATCGGCGCTGCTGCCGGCAGCTTCCTGCCTTTTGATTCCACAGGCATTGACTTTGCCATGACAGCACTGTTTCTGGTAATTTTTGTCGAGCAATGGGAAAAAGCAAACTCCAGGCTTCCCGCCCTGCTCGGTTTTGGCATCACGCTGATCAGTCTGATCGTCGTTGGCCCTGACCGTTTCCTGCTCTTTTCCATGGCTGGCATTTTAGCCGCACTTTTGTTATTCCGAAAGGAGATTTCCAAATGACCATACAGACTCCCCTGCAGCTTGTGATCACAATCGGCATTATCGCCCTCGGCACTTTTCTGATCCGTGCCCTTCCGTTTTTCCTGTTTCCCGCCGGAAAAGAAACACCGCGCGTTGTTACCTACCTCGGCGCAGTGCTCCCCAGCGCTTCCATCGCAATGCTCGTCGTTTACTGTTTTAAAAATGTCTCTGTATTTTCCGGTTCTCATGGGCTGCCGGAGCTCATCAGTGCCCTGTTCGTCATTGTCGTCCACAAATGGAGGCACAACCTGCTGCTCTCCATCGTCGGCGGCACGGTTTTATACATGCTGCTCGTGCAGCTCGTTTTTCCGGTACTCGCGTAAGTTCTGTAAAAAAGAATCCTGCTCTACAGGATTCTCCGCCTGCGGCGGGTCGCGTAAGCGACATTCTACCATTCCGCCGCAGTGC